>OJJW01000522.1_pt1 | contig 9747 bp, 5 predicted proteins | sample 1596331 | NCBI WGS metagenome assembly OJJW01 (sample SAMEA4350156, study PRJEB24818) | metagenome | biome: human; feature: gut; material: faeces | place: Denmark | collected 2013-09 | reverse complement strand
CTTCTGAGTTTGTTTGTATTCTGTGTCGGTACTGTGGTCGTCTCTGTTTGTACCTATATCTTCTTTAATGTTTTTTTTTTTTTTTTTCTTCTTTCTTTTTTTTTTTTCTTTTATCTTTTTTTTTTTTTAATGATACGGCGACCACCGAGATCTACACTATCCTCTTCGTCGGCAGCGTCAGATGTGTATAAGAGACAGGGCATTGGGAAAGCCATTCCGGCAAATAGTGTAAGACATGCGTAAAAAGAGGCTTTTTTCAGAATTACATGTGTCTTTACACAATTTTCCCTTCTTTTCTGGTAGAATTGCATAGATTAATAAGGTTAAATTAGTAAATAGTTTGGTTTAGGGATCTTATTCCCTTTCTATTTCAGTTGCTGCAAATGTATTATTTTATAAGAATATAACGCTATCTTTTCTTTTATTTTTTTTTGTTATTCTTAATAAATTACAGGTTATGACTAACCTGCTGTAGTTTTTGGTGGGTTATTCTTGTTATTTTGTATCTAGCGAGGAAGTAGAATGGTACATATTGCTTGAGAAATCAAACAATGAAATTCATATGGATAGAAATGTTAAATATGTCCTTTCTAAGGATTATTTTTGTATCTTTCTCAAAAGGTGTGATGAAAACTGAATATATTTCGCTAATAGTTATCATTTATAATGAATAATCAGAATTTATTGTGTAGCTGATTCTTTTGCTTTTTTCTTTTACTGAAACTGTAGTTTAATAGGGAAGAACTTTTTGTTTTTTTCTATGCCAGTCTTTCATAAACTTCCATTTTTCCCCCATTTGACCGAATAAAGTCCCTCTTTTGAAAGATTTATATACCTGAAAATAGGTTCCTATACTATATCTTTGCATCAAACAAATTCAGGACTAATTATATGAAAAACAAATTTTTTATCACCTTATTTGCCTGTTTGCTACCTTGGATGGCAGGGGCGCAGCAGATTATTTCCAAACAAAACAATGTAGCCGAAAAAGATTACATAGCTTATCTCTTTACCTATTTTACAGGTAACCACATCAGCGAGGAAGCCGTATGCTATGCGGTAAGTACGGACGGATATACCTATTGGGCACTGAATGACAACAAACCTGTCATTGATTCCAAAATCATCAGTTCTACCGGTGGTGTGCGCGATCCGCATATCCTGCGTTGCGAAGACGGAAAGACATTCTATATGGTGGTTACCGATATGGTTTCTGACAATGGATGGGATTCCAATCGTGCCATGGTGTTGTTGAAATCTACAGACTTGGTGAACTGGAACCATTCTGTCATCAATATGCAGAAATGTTATGCCGGCCAGGAAAAACTGAAACGGGTATGGGCTCCTCAGACTATCTTCGATGCGGAAGCCGGAAAATACTTGGTTTATTGGTCAATGAAATATGGTGATGGGGCAGATGTGATTTATTATGCTTATGCCAATAAAGAATTTACCGACCTGGAAGGTGAACCGAAACCGCTTTTCATCCCTGAAAACAAGAAATCTTGCATAGACGGTGATATCGTATATAAAGATGGAATCTACCACCTGTTTTATAAAACCGAAGGACATGGAAACGGCATCCGGGTAGCAACTACCCGTTCACTGACTTCGGGACAATGGGAGGAAGAACCCGACTACAAGCAGCAGACCCCGGAAGCGGTGGAAGGTGCGGGAACTTTCAAACTGATAGGTCAGAATAAATACATCTTGATGTATGATGTCTATATGAAAGGTAAATACCAGTTTACTGAAACGACCGATTTGAAAAACTTTAAAGTGATAGACAGTGAGGTGAAGATGAATTTTCATCCGCGTCACGGAACTATCATCCCCATTACCCGTGCCGAGTTGAAGCGCATCACCGACAAATGGCCTTCAAAGGAAATGGGCAATATGACGATTCCCAACAATCCCGTGCTGCAAGGTTTCCATGCTGACCCTGAGATATTGTATTCTCATCAGACTAAAAAATATTATATCTATTCCACCACCGACGGACAGCCCGGATGGGGCGGATGGTATTTCAGTGTCTTCTCTTCGGATAATCTGAAGGACTGGAAAGATGAAGGGGTGATGCTTGATTTGAAATCCGATCAGGTGGCATGGGCGGATGGAAACGCATGGGCTCCGTGCATTGAAGAGAAAATGGTGGATGGAAAGTATTATAAATATTTCTTCTATTTCAGTGGTAATCCTGTAGCCGGAGGCGGCAAGCAGATTGGGGTGGCGGTAGCCGATTCACCCATTGGTCCGTTCAAAGACTTGGGACATCCCATTATTACTGAATCTCCCGTGGGCCACGGACAGCAGATTGATGTGGATGTGTTTACCGATCCGGTTTCGGGAAAATCCTATCTGTACTGGGGCAATGGTTATATGGCGGGCGCCGAACTGAATGAGGATATGGTTTCCATCAAAAAGAATACCTTGACCGTATTGACACCGAAAGGAGGAAGTCTGAAAGATTACGCTTTCCGTGAAGCGGCATATGTGTTCTATCGTAATGGTCTTTACTACTTTATGTGGTCGGTGGATGATACCGGTTCGCCCAACTATCATGTGGCATACGGTACGTCGAAATCTCCGCTAGGTCCTATAAAGGTTGCTAAGAAACCGGTGGTACTGATTCAGGATCCTGCAAAGGAAATCTATGGACCTGCGCACAATGCAGTCCTACAAATTCCGGGTACGGATGAGTGGTACATTGTATATCATCGTATTAATAAGAACTTTATAGATCGTGAGAAGGGTCCTGGCGTGCATCGTGAAGTATGTATAGACCGTATGGAATTTAATCCGGATGGAACCATCAGGAAGGTTGTTCCCACGTTATAAAAGAAACATGACAATAAAGCATATACCATGAAAAAGACCTTATTATCTCTGGCAATCGCCTCATTGGCAGCAGGCCAATCCGTCTGTGCTGCCGTGGAAAAAGTATATAATGAGCCCGATTCGGTCTACATCTTCTCTTACGCCCATCCGGAAGACGAGGGACGCAGCGGACTGAAATTCGCATGGAGTCCCGATGGCGACAAGTGGCTGAGTGTATCCGACGGCTTTGCCTATCTGAAATGTGATTTCGGGCGTTGGGGGGCGGAAAAGAGAATGATTAAACCTCTTCTGGAAAAAGCGGAAGATGGACGTTGGTATTGCCGGTGGCAGCTTACCCCCAGCGGAAAAGTATGGGGTACTTCCCATTCTTCCGACTTGTTGAAGTGGGCTCCTCAACAATATGTCAATGCGGAGAAGCCTGCCATGCCCCGACTGGTCACTGCCCGGCAGATTGTCCTTGATAAAGATACCTTGAACGGTTATATGCAGAAAGTACCTTATGCGGATATAGAACAGTTGATTCGTTTTGCTGAGCATAAGAAATTCCGCGATATACAGAATAATGAGCGTACCGAACAGGATGCCGTCCGCTTTGCCGGACTGAAACCGGTCACTGCCACCATCCGGGTGGATGCCGGACGGGTGAAGCCTATTAGTGAGCATCTGATAGGTATTTTCTTTGAGGATATCAATTATGGAGCCGATGGTGGACTTTATGCGGAGCTGGTTCAGAACCGTGATTTTGAATATTCTGCCAAAGACGGTGCAAGAGATAAGAACTGGAACAGCACGTATGCGTGGAGTATACAGGGTACTGATGCGGAACTGTCTGTCAGTGAGGACAGTCCCATCCATGCTAACAATGCTCATTATGCAGTGTTGGAGGTACACCGCCCGGGTGCTGCCTTGGTGAATAACGGTTTTGACGGTATTGCCGTGAAAAAAGGTGAGAAGTATGACTTCTCTGTGTTTTCCAAAGTGCTGGATGATACGAAAGGTGGAAAAGTGCTTGTGAGGCTGACTACCAAAGATGGCAAGGAGATTGCGCAGGCTGCTATTCGGGTTTCATCTACAGAGTGGAAAAAACAAAAGGCTGTACTGACGGCAACGGCGGATGCTGCGGATGCCGTGTTGTCCGTTTGTCCGCAGATGGCTGGGAAGTATGCCTTGGATATGGTTTCTCTTTTCCCACAGAATACATTTAAAGGCAGGAAGAACGGGCTGCGCGCCGATTTGGCACAGACTTTGGCGGACCTTCATCCCCGTTTTGTCCGTTTCCCCGGCGGATGTGTGGCTCACGGAGATGGTGTGGACAATATTTATGATTGGAAAGGCTCTATAGGAGCGTTGGAGGAACGCAAGCCTCTGCGCAATTTGTGGGGGTATCATCAGACCCGCGGTCTGGGATATCATGAATATTTTTTGTTCTGCGAGGATATGGGGGCCGAACCTGTTCCTGTAGTGGCAGCCGGAGTGCCTTGTCAGAATTCGGGTACTTGCAGTCATCACTCGGTAGGCGAACTGGGTTGCGGCGGTCAGCAAGGCGGAATCCCGATGGAGGAAATGCCGCAGTACGTGCAGGATGTACTGGATTTGATAGAATATGCGAATGGAGATGCGAAGAAGACCGTGTGGGGAAAGAAGCGTGCGCAAGCCGGACATCCCAAACCTTTCAATCTGAAGTACATCGGTATTGGTAACGAGGATTTGATTACCGATATCTTTGAAGAACGTTTCACCATGATTTTCAATGCGGTGAAGGAGAAATATCCCGAAGTGACCGTTATCGGAACGGTAGGTCCGTTCTATGAGGGCAGTGATTATGAGGAAGGCTGGAAATTCGCCACTAAGATGGGTATTCCGATGGTGGACGAACATTATTATAACACCCCGGGATGGTTTATCAACAATCAGGATTTCTATGACCGTTATGACCGTAACAAGGCGAAAGTGTATTTGGGAGAGTATGCGGCTCATTTGCCGGGACGTCCCAACAATATAGAAACAGCTTTGGCCGAGGCCTTGTACCTGACTTCCGTGGAGCGTAATGCCGATGTGGTGACCATGACTTCTTACGCTCCGTTACTGGCTAAGGAGGGACATACCCAGTGGAATCCGGATTTGATTTATTTCAATAATACGGAGGTAAAACCCACCGTAGGTTACTATGCGCAGCAGATGTACGGACAAAATGCGGGCAGTGAATACATCGCTTCTTCCGTGACTTTGGATAATGCACAAGATGCGGTGAAGAAACGGATAGGCGTGTCGGTAGTTCGCGACGGAAAGACAGGAAATATGATCGTGAAACTGGTGAATCTGCTGCCGGTAGCGGTGAATGCGCAAGTGGAGCTCCCCTCTTTGGAAGGAATGAACACCACTGCCGTAAAGACGGTTTTGGCAGGAAAACCGACAGACCAACAGGTTCGTCCTGTATCCGGTACAATAGAGGTAAGCGAGAAATTCGGGTATGAATTGCCGGCTTATTCATTTACGGTAATCCGGATAAATAAGAATGAAAAATAATAATAGATAAATAAACATGAAGAAATTACTGACTTTGTTGCTGGCGGTCCTGCTGCTGGCAGGATGTGCCGGCAATAAGCCCGGGACATTCGAAGCGGGTAAGAATACCTTTCTGCTGAATAGGAAACCGTTCGTGGTCAAAGCGGCAGAGGTGCATTATCCGCGTATTCCCCGTGAATACTGGGAACATCGTATTGAAATGTGTAAAGCATTGGGCATGAATACGCTTTGTCTGTATGTTTTTTGGAATTTGCATGAGGAAACTCCCGGTAAGTATGATTTTACAGGTAATAAAGATATTGCAGCTTTCTGTAAATTGGCTCAGAAGCATGGTATGTACGTCATTGTGCGTCCCGGTCCGTATGTATGTGCGGAATGGGAAATGGGTGGGCTGCCTTGGTGGCTGCTGAAGAACGACAGCGTGCAGCTTCGTACTCTCGATCCTTTCTATATGCAGCACGTGGGAGCCTTTATGCATGAAGTGGGCAAGCAGTTGCAGGATTTGCAGATTACCCGTGGTGGTAACATCATCATGGTGCAGGTGGAAAACGAATATGGTTCGTATGGCACGGACAAGCCCTATGTGTCTGCCATCCGTGATACGGTACGTGCCGCAGGCTTTACTGAAGTGCCTTTGTTCCAATGTGACTGGAGTTCTAATTTCCTGAATAATGGTTTGGATGATTTGCTTTGGACTATAAATTTTGGTACGGGAGCTGATATCGACAAGCAGTTTGCCAAACTGAAAGAAGTACGTCCCGACGCTCCGTTGATGTGCAGCGAGTTCTGGAGCGGATGGTTTGATCACTGGGGGCGCAAGCACGAAACCCGTGACGGACAAATCATGGTGGATGGCCTGAAAGAGATGATGGACAAAGGTATTTCTTTCAGTTTGTACATGACCCACGGAGGAACGACCTTTGGCTGGTGGGGCGGTGCCAATAATCCGGCTTACTCGGCTATGTGCAGCAGCTATGACTATGACGCTCCTATCAGCGAAGCAGGCTGGACCACCGACAAGTATTTTGCTTTACGTGATATGTTGAAGGACTACTTGGACGAAGGACAGACATTGCCTGAAGTTCCTGAAGCTTTACCGGTTATGGAAATCCCTGCCATTAAATTCACTCAAATAGCTCCGTTGGTTGACAATCTGTCCGAACCGAAGCAGACAGAGGAAATCCAGCCGATGGAGAAATTTGACCAAGGCTGGGGAAGTATCCTGTACCGTACCCATTTGCCGGAAGATGTGAAAGCGGGAACCGTTCTGAAAATCACCGAACAGCATGACTGGACACAGGTTTTTGCCGACGGGAAACTGTTGGGGCGTCTGGATCGCCGTGGTGGAGAACAGGAACTTACACTGCCTGCATTAAAAGCCGGTACACAGCTTGATTTATTGGTGGAAGCCATGGGGCGTGTGAACTTTGACAAGTCCATTCACGACCGCAAGGGAATTACCGAGAAAGTGGAACTGGTGAACGGTAAGAATGCTGAAACGTTGAAAGGCTGGACTGTTTATAATCTTCCCGTAGATTATGAATTTGTATCTTCCCGGAACTTTCAGGATATGAACTCGTCTGCCGCCTGTGGCATAGAGAAAAATGATGAAAGTGTTCCGGCCTACTATCGCGTTACTTTTACCTTGGATAAGGTGGCTGATACATTCCTGAACATGGAGTCTTGGGGAAAAGGTATGGTATGGGTGAACGGTCATGCCATGGGACGTTTCTGGGAAATCGGTCCTCAACAAACCCTGTTCATGCCGGGTTGTTGGCTGAAAAAAGGAGTGAATGAAATCATCGTTCTTGACTTGAAAGGCCCGAAAGAGGCAACCATTGTCGGATTGAACAAACCTATCCTGGATATGCTTCGTGTGGCTGTTCCTGAAACGCATCGTAAACAGGGGCAGACCATCAAACTGGAGAAGGAAACACCGGTATCTGCCGGTACTTTCAAACCAGGTAACGGTTGGCAAGAAGTGAAAGTTCCTGTTACGAAAGGACGTTACTTCTGTCTGGAAGGGCTGTCTTCTTTTGATAATACCAACATTGCCGCCATTGCGGAGTTTGATGTGCTGGATGAGAAAGGAGAGAAAATCTCTCGTGAAAACTGGAAGATTGTTTATGCCGACAGCGAGGAAACCCGTAGCGGTAACCGCACAGCCGACAAGATTTATGACTTGCAAGAAAGTACTTTCTGGCAGACGGTGGATAATACGGCTTATCCTCATCAGGTGGTGATAGATCTCGGCAAAGAATATAACGTGACCGGTTTCCGTATTCTGCCACGTGCGGAACAGGGAGCTCCCGGCATGATTAAAGATTATAAGGTGTATGTAAAAGCAACCGGTTTCGGTTATTGACATATAGCATTCTTTTTATTGATTCGGTTGTTCTGGCTGAAACTTGTTTTGCCGGAACAGCCGAATAGTTGTATCTTTGAATCATAAAAATACATAAGAGTGATAATACTATGAATTTACTTAAAACCATTTTATCCACTTCCGTTTTTGCTATAGCTTCTGTAGCTTTGCATGCTCAGCTACCCGCAAAAGTAGAAAGTTTTCCAGTCAGGGATGTGCGGCTCACCGCCAGCCCTTTCAAACACGCAGAGGATATGGATATCCGTTATCTGCTGGGAATAGACCCCGACCGTCTGTTAGCTCCTTATTTGAAGGAAGCTGGTCTTTCCCCTAAAGCCGAAAATTATACCAATTGGGAAAATACAGGGCTGGACGGTCATATTGGCGGACATTATTTATCGGCCCTTTCCTATATGTATGCCGCTACGGGAAATAAGGAGATCAAGGCGCGTCTGGATTATATGATAAGTGAACTGAAACGCTGCCAGGATGCCGCCGGTGACGGTTATCTGTGTGGAGTTCCAAACGGGCGCAAAATGTGGAAAGAAATAGAGGAAGGAAACATTCGCGCGTCCGGTTTCGGATTGAACGACCGCTGGGTTCCTCTTTACAATATTCATAAAATATATGCCGGCCTTCGTGATGCAACTCTTCAGACCGATAGCCGGGAGGCAAAGGAAATGTTGGTGAAACTCACGGACTGGATGATTCGTCTGGTATCCAAGTTGAGCGATGAACAGATACAGGATATGCTGCGCAGCGAACATGGAGGGCTGAACGAAACATTTGCCGATGTGGCCGCTATCACCGGCGACAAACGCTACTTGAAACTGGCTCACCAATTTTCTCATCACACCGTGTTGCAGCCTTTGTTGAGACAGGAGGATAAACTGACTGGTATGCACGCCAATACCCAAATACCGAAAGTGATAGGTTTCAAACGTATTGCCGATTTGGAAGGCAACCGGGACTGGAGCGAAGCTGCCCGCTATTTCTGGGAAACGGTGGTAAATCATTGCAGCATCACTATTGGAGGTAACAGTGTGCGTGAGCATTTTCATCCGGCTGATGATTTCAGCAGTATGCTCACCAGCGAGCAGGGGCCTGAGACTTGTAACACCTACAATATGCTCCGCCTTACAAAAATGCTGTATGAAACGAGTGCGGACGTTCATTTTATGGATTATTACGAACGGGCGCTTTATAACCATATCCTTTCCACGCAAGATCCTGTGCAAGGCGGATTTGTTTATTTTACCCCGATGCGTGCCGGTCATTACAGGGTCTATTCGCAGCCTCAGACCAGTTTCTGGTGTTGTGTGGGATCGGGGATGGAAAATCATGCCCGTTATGGTGAAATGATTTATGGACACAAGGATAATAATCTGTATGTCAATCTTTTCATTCCGTCTACCTTGCGCTGGGGAGATACCCAAATTGAGCAACAGACGGCTTTTCCCGATGAGGAGGGGAGTACTCTTGTTATTTCTCCGGAAAAGGGAAAGAAAGAATTTACCCTTCTTTTCCGTATTCCCGAATGGACGAAGCCGGAAGCATTACGCTTGTCTGTTAATGGTAAACGGCAGAACGTAACGGTCAAAGAGGGATATGTTAGCCTGAACCGTACTTGGTCAAAAGGTGACAAAGTAAGGCTGGAACTGCCGATGCATTTGCGTGCCATTGCACTGCCGGATGGTTCTGCCAACTATTCCATCTTATATGGACCGATTGTGCTGGCCGCCCGGTTGGGCAAGCAAAATCAGGATGGTATGTTTGCCGATGACAGTCGTGGCGGACACATTGCTGCCGGACCGCGCCTGCCTTTACAAACGATGCCTGTCATTGTGGGGGATAAGAACAATCTTCTTTCTCATCTGAAAAAAGTGGAAGGTAAGCCGTTGACATTTACATTGTCCGGAGTTTATCCCGAACGCTATGAGGGCTGTCTCTTATACACATCTCTGAGCCCACGAGACGGACTCCTATCTCGTATGCCGTCTTCTGCTTGAAAAAAAAAA
>OJJW01000518.1_pt1 | contig 9807 bp, 5 predicted proteins | sample 1596331 | NCBI WGS metagenome assembly OJJW01 (sample SAMEA4350156, study PRJEB24818) | metagenome | biome: human; feature: gut; material: faeces | place: Denmark | collected 2013-09 | reverse complement strand
CTATTCTCTTCTCTTTTTTTTTTTAAGTATACGGCGACCCCCGAGATCTACACTATCCTCTTCGTCGGCAGCGTCAGATGTGTATAAGAGACAGACCATCCCCGGACGGTTGGGGTCTTTCGCAGGCACTCTGCGCAGCTGCTCGCCCAGCGGGTGGTTCAAAAACAGCCGCCATGCCAGACGGCTGCCGCCGATGAACAAAAAGATGAGCACGGATGCCATGCAGTTGGCGGAATTAAACAGCACACCGTGGATAAAGTGGCGGTTCACCACATACACCACAGCGGTGGGCACGGCGATCATCCCGGCAAGACGGATCAGATCCCGCTCACCGGCGTACTTCCACAGCACCGAGTACAGCCCGCCCGCCAGAAAGCAGACGATATACACCGCCACGATCCACGGCAGATTTTCGTACAGCAGAGCGCGGTTGTGCGGCCACCACACGGCATCTACCGCACCGTCTGCCCGCAGCAGCAGGGCAAAATAAAAGCTGAATGCCACAATGGCAGCATCCATCAGCACCAGCAGCGCACGGCGCAGCAGCACCTGCGGGGTATTCTTGGTTTTATCTTTCACTTACGATCCTCTTTTTTCCTCTCAGCGCCAAAGGCTTTTGCCCAGCGCTGCTTTTTCGGCAGTGTTCCCCGGCAGTGCCGGAAGGATACAACTACACGTTTGTATTATACTCACAATCCCCGCCTGTGTCCAGAAAATTTACGTTTTTATCACTTTCCCCTGTTTTTCCCGGTCTTTGCCTGCCGCAGCACCGCCCGCACTTCCTCCCAAAGCCCCAGCGGCAGCGCCGCCAGTAAAAACACGATGGCCGTCACCGTGCCGCCCGCCGTCAGCACTGCCAGCTGCCCCGGTAACCCTTGAGCCGGAAAGCCCGCCAGCGCACGGCGCACGCCCCGCCCTGTCGCCCCGGCGGCGGCAGCAGCCAGCAGCGGTGCACCCAGCCAGCGCCGGAAGGCGTGCCCTGTACCGCTGGAAAGCAGCAGCCGCCCGGTGTTGGCCGCGCAGGTGTAAAAGCTGGAAAGCAGGATGACTGCCAGAAAGCCCCGCATCCCGTACCGGGGCAGCAGCACCGCCACCCCGCCAATGCGCAGCACAGCGTCCCACACGCTGTAACGGAAGGCAGCTTTCTGCTCCCCGATGCCTTTCATTGCCCCGTCCACCATGCTTTCCAGATACATCAGCGGCATAGCCGGGGCAAGGGTCTCCAGATAGAATCCGGCCTCCGGGCTGTGGTAGAGCAGCTGCGCCAGCGGCCTGCCCCACACCCAGAACAGCGTACCCGCCAGCGCGGAGAAGTACCCCGTAAGCCGCAGCATCCGGTCCAGCAGGGCGTTCAGCCGGGCGGTCTGCCCCTCGATATGCGCCTGCGTGATCTCCGGCATCAGCAAAACCGCCAGACTGCCCAGCAGCCCGAAGGGGAAATTGAGCAGCGGCAGCGCCATGCCCTTTAAGGTGCCGTACTGCTCCAGCGCAGCGGTGCGCCCGCCGGAAGCCGCCAGATATACCGCAAGGCAGGCGGGCACCAGCATATTCTCGGCCGTGTGCAGCGCGCTGGAAAGCGCCCTGCCGCCCTCCACCGGCCAAAGGATGTCCCACAGCCGCCGGGACACCTCTCTTGGCGGGCGCGGCGCTGTGCTGCCGAAGCAGCGTGCCGCCTCCCGCCGGTAAAACAATGCCATCAGGGCGGTGGATACGGTCTCGCTCAGGGCGGTAGCCGCCAGCACCAGCGCGCAGCGACTGCCGTCCGGCCAGCCCTGCGTGCGGGAAAGCGCCCACACCACGGCAGCAATACGCACCGTCTGCTCTGCCAGCTGGCTGAGCACGTTCGGCTCCACCCGCCGCCGCGCCAGAAAAAAGCCGCGCAGCACCGCCGAGATCGCCATCCACGGCAGCCCCAGCGCCGAGGTGCGCAGCGCGGCAGCGGCGCGGACATCCCCCAGCCACCATTTTGCCGCAAGGCCTGCGGTGGCAAGCTGGGCGACCATGGCAAGCCCGCCCAGCGTAAGCCCTGCCAACACCAGCCGCACCAGCATCCCGCGCGCAGCGGCCTTGTCCCGGCTGAGCTCCTCGGTCAGCAGCCGGGTAGCCGCCACCGAGATGCCCGCCGTAGCCAGCGTAACGAACAGTCCGTACACCGCCAGCACCAGCTGGTACAGCCCCATACCCGCCCCGCCCAAGGCGTTAGCCAGCCAGATGCGCAGCCCCATGCCTGCCAGCCGCAGCACCACGTCCGAACCGGTAAGCAGCGCCGCATTTTTAAAGTAATTCTGCCGCACCCTGCACCTCCCCCTGCCCCGGAACGGGCGTTCACGGTTCAGCCTATGCGGCAGCTTTGCAAAACATGAGCGGCGCTATGGGTTGTTTCTGCGCACTTTTTATGGTATAGTTAACAGTGGTCAGGCAGGGCGCAAGCCCGCGCCTGTATTTTGAGCAAGGAGGAAGCGCACCGCCCGGGTCCTGCCCCTGCCGTGCGCGACAAAGAGAATGAGCGAAGAATGTACCCATGACTGCTCTAATTGTAGTGCAGCCTGTTCTTCCCGCGATGCCGCTCCGCAGCACGATGCCCCCAACCCTAACAGCAGTGTGAAAAAGGTCATCGGCGTTGTTTCCGGCAAGGGCGGCGTGGGCAAGAGCATGACCAGCGCCCTGCTGGCCTGTGCCATGGCCCGCCGCGGCTACCACTGCGGCATTCTGGATGCCGATATCACCGGCCCGTCCATCCCCAAGCTGTTCGGCATTCATGGCCGTGCCATGGCGGACGACAAGGGCTGCTGGCCCATCCAGAGCCGCATGGGCATTGATGTGATGAGCATCAACCTGCTGGTGGAGAACGAGGAGGACCCCGTTGTGTGGCGCGGCCCGGTCATCGCCGGTGCCGTCAAGCAGTTCTGGACCGATGTGGTCTGGAAGGACGTGGATTTCCTGTTCGTGGATATGCCCCCGGGCACCGGTGATGTGCCCCTGACCGTGTTCCAGAGCCTGCCGGTGGACGGCATCGTTGTGGTGGCAAGCCCGCAGGAGCTGGTAAGCATGATCGTGGCAAAGGCCGTGAACATGGCTGAGATGATGAAGGTGCCCATGCTGGGCATCGTGGAGAACATGAGCTACATCGTCTGCCCGGACTGCGGCAAGCATATCAATGTGTTTGGCAATAGTCATGTGGACGAGGTGGCCGCAAAGCACAACCTGCCCGTGCTGGCCAAGTGCCCCATCGACCCCAAACTGGCCGAGCTTTCCGACGCCGGTATGATCGAGACTTACGGCGGCGAATTCCTGGAAGGCGCAGCAGACGCCTGCGAAAAGCTGCTGAAGAAGTAATGCATCCTGCCCTGTGCCCGTTGCGGCACAGGGCTTTTTGCTTAGATATGCCTGCCGCGGTGCAAAAGACATTCTTTTCCGCACGGCTTTGGGGCGGCAGCGCACTTTAAAAAACAAGGTTCGCGGCGCATTCCTGCTTTTAATTTTCGTTTTGTGAAGCAGCTGTTACTTTTTATCTGTTTTTTTAAACAAATTCTGCTTTTTGCTATTGTAAAACCCACCGCAAAGCTTTATAATAATAAAGTAAGCATTGCCCGCTTGTGCGGGCGTGCCGTGCAAGCATGGAGAACCGGAAGCGCCCGGCATCTGCAAGGATATCCCCGCTGTGCGGCGGGCAAAGGCATTTCCGCTTTTTCAAATTTATAGAGTAATTGGGAAAAAGGAGTATTCTATTATGCTGACGAATGAATACCTGAAGCGCGTTTACGAGGGTCTGGAAAAGCGCAACGCCAACGAGCCCGAGTTCCTGCAGGCTGTGCGCGAGGTGCTGGAGAGCATCCAGCCCGTTGTGGAAAAGCACCCCGAGTACGAGAAGGCCGGTCTGATCGAGCGCCTGGTGGAGCCGGAGCGCATCATCACCTTCCGTGTGCCCTGGGTGGACGATGCCGGTAAGGTGCAGGTGAACCGCGGCTACCGCGTGCAGTTCAACAGCGCCATCGGCCCCTACAAGGGCGGCCTGCGCTTCCATCCCTCTGTCAATCAGGGCATCCTGAAGTTCCTGGGCTTCGAGCAGACCTTCAAGAACAGCCTGACCACCCTGCCCATGGGCGGCGGCAAGGGCGGCTCTGACTTTGACCCCCACGGCAAGAGCGACATGGAAGTGATGCGCTTCTGCCAGAGCTTCATGACCGAGCTGTACCGTCACATCGGTCAGTTCGTGGACTGCCCCGCCGGTGATATCGGTGTCGGCGGCCGCGAGGTCGGCTATATGTTCGGCCAGTACAAGCGCCTGACCAACAGCTTCCAGGGCGGTATGCTCACCGGCAAGGGCCTGACCTTCGGCGGTTCTCTGGCTCGTACCGAGGCTACCGGCTACGGCCTGTGCTACTTTACCGCTGAGGCTCTGAAGTGTATGCGCAACGACAGCTTCGAGGGCAAGACCGTGGTCATCTCCGGCTCCGGCAATGTGGCTATCTACGCCTGCGAGAAGGCTACCCAGCTGGGTGCCAAGGTCGTGACCATGTCCGACTCCAACGGCTACGTCTACGACCCCAACGGCATCGATCTGGCTTATGTCAAGGATCTGAAGGAAGTGCGCCGCGGCCGTATCAAGGAGTACGCCGAGACCCACGAGGGTGTAACCTATGTGGCTGATTGCAGCAAGGTGTGGACTGTCCCCTGCGACATCGCCCTGCCCTGCGCTACCCAGAACGAGATCAACAAGGAGTCTGCCGAGGCTCTGGTAAAGGGCGGCTGCACCGTGGTCTGCGAGGGCGCTAATATGCCCAGCACCCCGGAGGCCATCGAGGTCTACCTGTCCAACGGCATTCTGTACGGACCCGCAAAGGCTTCCAACGCAGGCGGCGTGGCTACCTCCGGTCTGGAGATGAGCCAGAACTCCGAGCGCCTGAGCTGGAGCTTTGAGGAAGTGGATGCCAAGCTGAAGGGCATCATGGAGGGCATCTTCCACGCTTCCTACGACGCTTCTGTGGCTGCCGGTTCTGAGGGCAACCTGATGGTCGGTGCAAACTGCGCCGGCTTCCTGAAGGTTGCTACCGCCATGATGGCACAGGGCATCACCTACTAAGTCATACTGCATCGTCCAAGAGCCGCGCCCGCAGGGGTGCGGCTCTTTTTTGGTATAACCCCGCCCCGCTCTGCCCACACTGGCAGTATCTTATGGCAGAAAGGGAGTTTTGTATGGACGAGCAGATGTTTTGTTTTCAGTGTGAGCAGGCGGCGGGCTGCACCGCCTGCACCGGCGCAGCGGGGGTGTGCGGCAAGTCGGCCGAGACAGCCGCCGCACAGGACCGGCTCACCGGGGCGCTCATCGCGTTTGCCGGGCAGCTCATCGCGGCGGGTCGCGGCCCGGCCCCGGAACAGGCCCGGCTGCTGATGCAGGGGCTGTTCACCACCATTACCAACGTGAACTTTGACCCCGCCGCCGTGGACGCGCTGACCCGCCGGGTGCACGACGCCAGCCCCGGCACCGGCCCGGACTACGACATGCAGGCCCTCTGGCGGGAACCGGATGCCGACCGGCGCAGCCTGAAATGCTTTGTGCTGTTTAGCCTGCGGGGCATGGCCGCCTACAACTACCACGCCCGGGTGCTGGGCCGCATCGACCCGGAGCTGGACCGGTTCTTCTGTACCGCCCTGCAGGCCGTGGGCGACCCCGGCCAGACCACCGACGCCCTGTGGCAGCTGGTGCAGGCCACAGGAGAAGCCAGCTACCGCTGCATGGAGCTGCTGGACGCGGCCAACACCGGCGCGTTTGGCGATCCGGAACCGGTGCAGGTGCCCCTGACCATTGAAAAGGGGCCGTTCATCGTGATTTCCGGCCACGATCTCTACGACGCACAGCAGCTGCTGGAACAGACTGCAGGCCGGGGCGTCAACGTCTACACCCACTCGGAGATGCTGCCCGCCCACGGCTACCCGGAGCTGAAGCGCCGCTACCCCCACCTCAAGGGCAACTTTGGCACCGCATGGCAGAACCAGCAGCGGGAGTTCGAGGACATCCCCGCGCCCATCCTATTCACCACCAACTGCATCATGCCCCTGCGCGCCAGCTACGCCGACCGGGTGTTCACCACCTCGGTGGTGGCTTACCCCGGCGTGCCCCACATCGACGAAGGGCGCGACTTTTCCCCGGTGATCGAAAAGGCGCTGGAGCTGGGCGGCTACGCGCAGGACACCCTGCTACCCGGCCTGAACGGCGGCTCCACGGTGACCACCGGTTTTGCCCGCACCGCCGTGCTGCAGCACGCGGACGAGATCGTGCAGGCGGTGCGGGACGGTAAGCTGCGGCACTTCTTTCTGGTGGGCGGCTGCGACGGCACCCGGCCCAGCCGCCGCTACTACACCGAGTTTGCCCGCCTTACCCCGCCCGACACCATCCTGCTGACCCTGGCCTGCGGCAAGTTCCGCCTGAACGACCTGCCCCTTGGCACCGTGCCGGGCACCGGCCTGCCCCGCATCCTGGACGTGGGCCAGTGCAATGACGCCTACAGCGCCATCCGCATCGCATTGGCGCTGGCCGACGCCTTTGGCTGCGGCGTCAACGACCTGCCCCTCTCGCTGGTGCTGTGCTGGTTTGAGCAGAAGGCCGTGTGCATCCTCATCGCGCTGCTGGCGCTGGGCATCCGGAACATCCGGCTGGGGCCTACCCTGCCCCCGTTCCTCTCGCCGGGGGTGGTGCGCACCCTGCAGGAACGGTACGGCCTCAAGCCCATTGCCACCCCGGAAGCCGACCTGCAGGCCATTCTGGGCGGGTGAGGTTTCGTTTGTATGCCGCGCACAGCTGCGGGGGCTCGCGGCGTTTCGCACAAGAAGCGGCGCAATGTGTGTAGCATATTTGGTGCAGCTGTCACTTGAAGATTTTTCAGGAATCTGTATAATATCAGGTATCGGAACAAAGGCGTTCCGCAGGGGTATCCTATGCCCTTGCGGGGCGCTTTTTTCTTTTTGCAGGGGATAAAAAGCTGCGGAGGGTGCCGCAGCCCCCCGGTAAGCAAACAAGTAAAAAGGATGGGAAAGACTATGGAAAACTTTACAGAGCAGAAAACCACCCTTGGTCTGTACGACCCACAGTTCGAGCACGATGCCTGCGGCATCGGCGCTGTGGTGGACATCAAGGGACGTAAAAGCCACCAGACGGTGGACGATGCACTGTCCATCGTGGAGCGGCTGGAACACCGCGCCGGTAAGGACGCCGAGGGCAAGACCGGCGACGGCGTGGGCATCCTGCTGCAGATCAGCCACAAGTTCTTCTCCAAGGTCGCCGAGGAGCTGAACATCCGGCTGGGCAACGAGCGGGAGTACGGCGTGGGTATGTTCTTCTTCCCCCAGAACGAGCACCTGCGGGCACAGGCTATGAAGCTGTTCGAGGTGGTCACCCGCAAGGAGGGGCTGGAGTTTCTGGCATGGCGCGAAGTACCCGTTGACCCCGATGCCGTGGGGCAGAAGGCGCGGGACTGTATGCCCGCCATCTGGCAGTGCTTCATCAAAAAGCCCGCCAAGGTAAGCAAGGGTATCGAGTTTGACCGCCGCCTGTACATCGTGCGCCGTGTGTTCGAGCAGGCCAGCAACGGCACTTATGTGCCCAGCCTGTCCAGCCGCACCATCGTGTACAAGGGTATGTTCCTTGTGCACGACCTGCGCCGCTTCTATGCTGACCTGCAGGACCCGGATTATGAATCCGCCATCGGTATGGTGCACAGCCGCTTTTCTACCAACACCAACCCCAGCTGGATGCGTGCACACCCCAACCGCTTTATCCTGCACAACGGCGAGATCAATACCATCAAGGGCAACACCGACGCCATGCTGGCGCGTGAGGAGAGCATTTCCAGCCCCATTCTGCAGGACGACATGAACAAGATCCTGCCCATCATCAACACCTCCGGCTCGGACTCCGCCATGCTGGATAACGCACTGGAGTTCATGGTGATGAACGGCATGGATCTGCCGCTGGCTGTGATGATCACCATCCCCGAGCCGTGGGAAAACAACAAGAACATCAGCCAGAAAAAGCGGGATTTCTACCAGTACTACGCCACCATGCTGGAGCCGTGGGACGGCCCCGCCGCCATCCTGTTCTCGGACGGTGACGTGATGGGCGCGGTGCTGGACCGCAACGGTCTGCGCCCCAGCCGCTACTACATCACCAAGGACGGCCGCATGATCCTGTCCTCTGAGGTGGGCGTGCTGGAATGCGACCCGGAGAACATTCTGGTCAAGGAGCGCCTGCGCCCCGGCAAGATGCTGCTGGTGGATACCGTCAAGGGCGAAGTGGTGGACGACGAGAAGCTGAAGGAGCTTTACGCCAGCCGCGAGCCCTACGGCGAGTGGATCGACCGCAATCTGGTGCAGCTGAGCGGGCTGAAGATCCCCAACGTGAAGGTGGAAAGCTACACCGGCGAACAGCTGACCCGGCTGCAGAAGGTGTTCGGCTACAAATACGAGGACGTGAACACCATGATCCTTGCCATGGCGCGGGCGGGCGCAGAGCCTTCCGGTGCCATGGGTACCGACACTCCGCTGGCTGTGCTCAGCAGCCAGCATCCCCCGCTGTTCAACTACTTTAAGCAGCGGTTTGCACAGGTGACCAACCCCCCTATTGACGCCATCCGGGAAAAGGTGGTCACTTCCACCAGCGTTTACATCGGTGCCCACGGCAACCTGCTGGAGGATAAGCCCGAGAACTGCAAGGTGCTCAAGGTGCACAACCCCATCCTGACCAACACCGACCTGTTGAAGATCAAGTACATGAACGTGCCGGGCTTCAAGGTTGCTACGGTGTCCATCAACTACTACAAGAACACCAGTCTGGAAAAGGCCATCGACCGGGTATTTCTGGAGGTCGACCGCGCCTACAAGGAGGGCGCAAACATCATCATCCTGTCCGACCGTGACGTGGACGAATACCATGTGACCATCCCCAGCCTGCTGGCGGTGTCGGCAGTGTCCCAGTACCTCATCCGCACCAAAAAGAGCACCGCACTGGCGCTGATTTTGGAGAGCGCCGAACCCCGGGAGGTGCACCACTTTGCCACCCTGCTGGGCTACGGTGCCTGCGCCATCAACCCCTATCTGGCGCACGAGACCATCGGGCAGCTGATCGACGAAGGTCTGCTGGACAAGGACTATTACGCCGCCGTGCAGGACTACGACAACGCTATCCTCAGCGGCATCGTGAAGATCGCCTCCAAGATGGGCATTTCCACCATCCAGAGCTACCAGAGCAGCCAGATCTTTGAAGCTGTGGGTATCTCGAAGGAGGTCATTGACAAATACTTCACCGGCACGGTGAGCCGCGTGGGCGGCATCAGCATGGCAGACATTCAGGCCGATGTGGAAGCGCAGCACAACGCCGCCTTTGACCCGCTGGGACTGGATATCAACATGGAGCTGTCCGACAGCGGTGCCCACAAGTTCCGCAGCGGCAAGGAAGAGCACCTGTTCAACCCCCAGACCATCCACCTGTTCCAGAAAGCCTGCCGCACCGGCGATTACGACACCTTCAAGCAGTTCACCCAGACGGTGGACAACATGGGTGCCGAGGGCGTGCATCTGCGCAGCCTGCTGGACTTTAACTACGCCGCAGACGGCGGCATCCCGCTGGAGGAGGTAGAGCCCTGTCTCTTATACACATCTGACGCTGCCGACGAAGAGGATAGTGGAGAACTTGGGGGACGCCGGATCATTAAAAAAAAAAAAAAGAAGGAGAAGATGAGGAAGAGCGTATGTGATAATATGTATATGGTTAACATACAAAAGTGAACAGACATGGAGCTAATAAAACGAACA
>OJJW01000515.1_pt1 | contig 9829 bp, 13 predicted proteins | sample 1596331 | NCBI WGS metagenome assembly OJJW01 (sample SAMEA4350156, study PRJEB24818) | metagenome | biome: human; feature: gut; material: faeces | place: Denmark | collected 2013-09 | reverse complement strand
TTTCTATGCATGTTTTTCCTCCTACTATATTTATGTTTCTCTTATGTTTCTTTATTATGTTTTCTTTTTTTTTTTTCTTTGTTCTGTTTTTTTTTTTTGATTTTTTTTTTTTTTAGGATACGTCGACCACCGAGATCTACACTATCCTCTTCGTCGGCAGCGTCAGATGTGTATAAGAGACAGGGCGTATGCGGCAAATCAATATCAGTTACAGAGGGTGACGTTATCGGCAATGCCGGCATGGACAGCGGATTATTTTACCAAACGCCGGTTTCATCCAATGGAGGTAACACAGCCGTGTTCATTTGTTCCGATGCAGGCAAAAACCGTGGCACGCGCGATATATGAAAAGAAAGAAATTCCATCCGGCGTGATCCTCGGAACCAGCATTGGCGGTCTGGCAGTCTGTGCGGCAGTTGCTGTCGGGTTCATGGTATTGTGGATGCATGGAATTGTATAATATGTATATTTATTCATAAAATATGTCACTTTTTTCTCTTGCAAAAAAGGTTGAAAAAAGTGACGATTTGTGATAAAATTTTTACAATTTAGGTAAAGCTAACTCAAGGTAAAAAAAAGAGATTCTCTCTTTTTTTTTGCCAAGATGCAAGAAAGGCAGGGCAAAGAATGAAAGCTTTTTTGATACTGGAAGACGGAACCGTGTTTACAGGTACAAGCATTGGTTCTACACGCGAAATCATCAGTGAGATCGTATTTAATACCTCAATGACCGGATATTTAGAGGTACTTACAGATCCATCCTATGCAGGACAGGCGGTTGTGATGACGTATCCGCTGATCGGAAACTACGGAATTACACCGGATATGGAATCCGCCAGACCGTGGCCGGACGGATATATTGTAAGAGAGCTTTCACGTATGCCGAGCAATTTCCGCTGTCAGGGAAGCATTCAGGATTTCCTGACAAAGCATGATATTCCGGGAATTGCAGGAATTGATACCCGTGCGCTTACCAAGATTCTCCGCGAAAAGGGAACCATGAACGGAATGATCACGACAAACGAAAATTATAATCTGGATGAAATTCTTCCAAAACTGAAAGAATATACAACCGGAAATGTTGTGGATAAAGTTACCTGCAGCGAGAAGAACGTATTAAAGGGAAGCGGAAAGAAAGTTGCACTGATGGATTTCGGTGCGAAGAACAACATCGCAAAATCATTAAATGCCCGTGGCTGTGAGGTGACGATTTATCCGGCACACACATCGGCGGAGGAAATTCTCGGAGCCAATCCGGATGGCATTATGCTCAGCAACGGACCTGGAGATCCGAAAGAGTGCACAGCGATCATCGAGGAATTAAAGAAACTGTATGCAAGTGACGTACCGATCTTTGCCATCTGTCTCGGTCATCAGCTCATGGCACTGGCCAACGGAGCGGATACACACAAGATGAAATACGGACACCGTGGTGGAAACCATCCGGTGAAAGATTTGTCAACCGGTCGTGTTTACATTTCTTCCCAGAACCATGGCTATGTGGTAGATACCGATACCCTTGATCCGAAGGTTGCAAAGCCTGCATTCGTCAATGTCAATGACGGAACCAACGAGGGCTTAGAGTATGTCGGAAAGAATATTTTCACCGTGCAGTTCCATCCGGAAGCATGCCCGGGACCACAGGACTCTTCGTACCTGTTTGACCGCTTTATTCAGATGATGGGAGGGAATCAGTAATGCCAAGAAATAAAGATATCAAAAAAGTATTAGTAATCGGTTCGGGACCAATCGTCATCGGACAGGCAGCCGAGTTTGACTACGCAGGAACACAGGCATGCCGTTCCTTAAAGGAAGAAGGCGTGGAGGTATGTCTGGTAAACTCCAACCCTGCCACCATCATGACCGACAAGCAGATTGCAGATCAGGTATACATTGAGCCTCTGACACTTCCGGTTCTTGAAAAAATTATTTTAAAGGAAAAACCGGACAGCATCCTTCCGACACTCGGTGGACAGGCTGGATTAAATCTGGGTATGGAACTGGCAGAGTCCGGCTTTTTAGAAGAGCACGGAGTAAAACTGATCGGTACAACCGCAGAGACCATCTTTAAGGCAGAGGATCGTCAGGCATTTAAGGATACCATGGAAAAAATCGGTGAGCCTTGTGCAGCTTCCCAGGTTGTAAATACCGTAGAAGACGGTATCAAGTTCACCAACACGATCGGATATCCGGTTGTGCTCCGCCCGGCATTCACCCTCGGCGGAAGCGGCGGCGGTATCGCTCACAACGAGCAGGAACTGGTCGATATCTTAAGCAACGGACTTCGTTTAAGCCGTGTCGGTGAGGTACTGGTTGAACGCTGTATCGCAGGATGGAAGGAAGTCGAGTACGAAGTAATGCGTGATGCGAACGGAAACTGCATCACCGTATGTAACATGGAAAACATCGATCCGGTTGGTGTGCATACCGGAGATTCCATTGTAGTGGCACCTTCCCAGACACTCGGGGATAAAGAGTACCAGATGCTTCGTAGTTCTGCATTAAACATCATCAATGAGTTAAAGATCACCGGTGGATGTAACGTGCAGTATGCATTGAATCCGGATTCTTTTGAGTACTGTGTCATCGAGGTAAACCCTCGTGTATCCCGTTCTTCCGCTCTTGCCTCCAAGGCAACCGGATACCCGATCGCAAAGGTTACCGCAAAGATTGCATTAGGCTACACACTTGATGAGATCAAGAACGCCATCACACAGAAGACCTATGCAAGTTTCGAGCCAATGCTTGACTACTGTGTAGTGAAGATCCCGAGACTTCCGTTTGATAAATTCCTTACTGCAAAGAGAACGTTAAGTACACAGATGAAAGCAACCGGAGAGGTTATGAGTATCTGTGATAACTTCGAGGGCGCACTGATGAAAGCCATCCGTTCCCTGGAGCAGCATGTGGACAGCCTTATGTCCTATGATTTTACCGGACTGTCCGATGAAGCGTTGGAGGCACAGCTTCATGTGGTCGATGACCGCAGAATCTGGGTGATCGCAGAGGCACTGCGCCGCGGCGTTTCCTATGATCATATTTATGAAATTACCAAGATCGACCGCTGGTTTATCGATAAGCTGGCAATTCTGGTAGAGATGGAGCAGCACTTAAAGAGCGAAGAACTGACGGTAGATCTGTTAAAAGAAGCAAAGAGAATCGAGTTCCCGGACAACGTTATCGCAGAGCTTACCGGAAAGACCGAGGAAGAGATTAAACAGATGCGTTATGCAAACGGTATCGTTGCAGCATATAAGATGGTGGATACCTGTGCCGCAGAGTTCGCCGCAGAGACACCGTATTACTACAGTGTTTACGGAAGTGAGAACGAGGCTGCAGAGACCACACCGCAGAAAAAGGTTCTGGTTCTTGGTTCCGGTCCGATCCGTATCGGTCAGGGTATCGAGTTTGATTTCTGTTCCGTACACTGTACCTGGGCATTTGCCAAGGAAGGCTGGGAGACCGTCATTATCAACAACAACCCGGAGACAGTTTCCACCGACTTTGATATTGCAGACAAGTTGTATTTTGAGCCGTTGACCGCGGAGGATGTCGAGTCCATCGTAAATATTGAGAAACCGGACGGAGCTGTAGTACAGTTCGGTGGACAGACAGCGATCAAACTGACAGAGGCGCTTATGAAGATGGGCGTTCCGATTCTTGGAACCAAGGCAGAGGATGTCGATGCCGCAGAGGATCGTGAGCTTTTTGATGAGATTCTGGAGAAGACTCATATTCCGAGAGCAGCCGGTGGAACCGTATTCACCGCAGAGGAAGCCAAAGAAGTTGCAAACCGTCTTGGTTATCCGGTTCTTGTCCGTCCTTCCTATGTACTTGGCGGACAGGGAATGAAGATTGCGTTTAACGATGAGGAAATCGAGGAGTTCATCGGAATCATCAACCGTATTGCACAGGATCATCCAATTCTCGTAGACAAGTATTTACAGGGTAAGGAGATCGAGGTCGATGCCGTATGTGACGGAACCGACATTCTCATTCCTGGTATTATGGAACATATCGAGCGTACCGGAGTCCATTCCGGAGACAGTATTTCCGTATATCCGGCTCCAACGATCAGTGATAAGGTAAAGGATACCATCGTAGAGTATACAAAGCGTCTGGCACAGGCACTGCATGTGGTCGGTCTGATCAATATCCAGTTCATCGCCATGAATGAGGAAGTATATGTCATCGAGGTAAATCCGCGTTCCTCAAGAACCGTGCCGTACATCAGTAAGGTTACCGGTATTCCGATCGTAGATCTGGCAACCAAAGTGATCATCGGTAACACGATCCGCGGTCTGGGCTATGAGCCGGGACTTGCACCAGTTGCCGATTATATCGCAATCAAGATGCCGGTATTCTCCTTCGAGAAACTGCGTGGAGCAGAGATCAGCCTTGGACCGGAGATGAAGTCTACCGGTGAGTGTCTGGGTATCGCAAAGACATTCAATGAGGCACTGTACAAAGCATTCCTTGGAGCAGGTGTACAGCTTCCGAAATACAAGCAGATGATTATGACGGTAAAGGATGCTGATAAGCCGGAGGCTGTCGGTGTGGCAAAGCGTTTTGAGGCACTCGGCTACAAAATCTACGCAACACGAAGCACTGCAAAGTATCTGCAGGAGCACGGTGTCAATGCACTGCGTGTCAATAAGATTTCGCAGGAGTCACCAAATGTAATGGATCTGATCCTTGGCCACAAGATCGACCTTGTCATCGATACACCGACACAGGGTAACGGTGATAAGACAAGAGACGGATTCTTAATCCGCCGTAATGCGATTGAGACCGGTGTGTACTGTATCACCGCTATGGATACCGCAAATGCGCTGGCACGTTCTTTAGAGACCGCTCACGGGGAGCTTACTCCAGTGGATATTGCAACGGTTAAGAATATGTAAGATAAAATAAAAACAGTCCCTTACCAATAGGTACAGGGGCTGTTTTTACATATAAAATTTTATTTGTCCAGATGCTGTTCGATAAGAACCAGAATCACATAGGAAATCAGGGAATAGAGAACAAATAAGACACATTGGTCTACAAAAGAACCAATTTCAGCCGGATCACGGAACTGATGAATAAACTGGTTCATCCCCAACAGAGGACAGATGCATCCGACAGGTACCACAATTTTCCGGAGAAAGGGAATGATTTCCTGTTTATGGCGCTTTCCGCTCAATAAAACAAGGGAGCAACAGATTCCGATGTAAATGAGGAGTGTTGGAAAATCCCAAAGATCCAGCATATCCGGTAAAAGCACATGCGTAAATATTGCAAACAGTCCGGTAAGAATCAATAAAACGATACCCACTGCACAGGGAAAGAGTGTAAAGCACTGTTGTTTTTGATTGTCTTCCAAAAGGTTCATCATATTTTCCTCCGCTTTCATAGAATAAATTTCCGGTGTTAATTTTTCACCGGAGAGAAGTTCATTGACATTGATATCGAGAGTAGCACAAAGTTCGTTCAGAATCGAAGTGTCAGGAATGCTGTTTCCGTTTTCCCATTTGGATATGGTTTTATCACTGACGCCGATCCGGTCACCGAGATCTTTCTGTGTAAATCCTTTGGCTTTTCTCGATTGTTGTATAAATTCGCCAATATTGTTTTGTGACATAGTGGAACCTCCATTTCGTAAGAGACAGTTGCTGCAGTGTCTGTCTGCTTTCAGTATAGAAGAAACGTGCAGAGAATACAATCTATGAGTTGGAGAGTTGGAGGTTCGCAGTCTCAGAGAAAGAGAAGGACGGTTCCGTCAAAAGAATTCTCCCAAAAGGAGAATCTGAAAGAAATAGCTTTCAAAAAGAAACCGCTCATTTTATAATAGAAAGGAGTAGACAAGAGAGGATATGAAATATGAATAAGAAAAATGAATATCAGGATGAGGGATTAAAGGGCAATGAAAGAATAGAAGATGCAATTTTTGCGCTTCAGAAAGAAGCCACACAGGAGCAGCTTGCACATACGTTGACGGTGATCCGGCGGCGGATGAAAGAGGGAGGACAACTGATCGTTGCTGTGGAACCGGATCCGGCACAGGCACAAATGAAGTTACAGACAGTGAGGACTCCGGACGGTAAAATCTGGTGGTCGGCATTTACCAGCTTTGAGGAAGAATTAAAAGGTGCAGATCAGGTGAAGTCGACATTTTTATCAGAGATCGGCAGGATGTTTGAAGCAGCACTTACTGTGCCGGAGATCGCAGGGATTATTATCAATCCCTGGAACCGGACAATCATGTTGGATAAACATCTGATCCGGATTATTATGCCGGACTGAAAATTTTCATATTTTTCGTAACTATATGCAATACGATTCGAAAAGGATAGTGATACTATCGGGGAAACAGTATGTTCAGACCAATGAGAAGAAAGAAAAGGGAATCAGCACAGAGACAGCAAAACAATTATTGCTTCATGAGCGGCGCAACAGTCGGATCAATATAGAGCTTACCGATCCGGAGGCGGATGTGACATTTTCTCGTATGAGACAAAATTAAGGAGATATACAATGAGGATGATGGTTATGATAATCTATCTATTATTTTTAATATGCATGATCGTTTATTATGGAAAAATGATGTATAGAAATTATCAAAAAGAACTTCCTTTAGGATATGGGCAAAATAAAATCGTGTATTTTATGATCCTGCTATGTATCATAATCGGTCAATACACCATTCCTTCTGCCTGGGGACGACTGAGTGTAATTTTAATATTCGGAGTTGCATTCTTTTTGATCTATGCAATGATTGGTCTCCATAATAGAAAGAATCATTCCGGAGAATTATTTCGCTTATATCAAAAAGAAGTCACCACAGCAAAGAGGTGTATAATCATAGGCATAGGAGTTGTTGTAGTTGCTTTATTTTTGGTCTGTTTTATAAAAAAATAAACTAAATCTGCCTCTGGATGACAAGCCTCCCCGCTTCATAAGCCGCATTCATCTGCCCGTGCATCTGCTCCACCAGCGCCCGCGCTATGGAAAGCCCAAGTCCGGTCGGTCATGGTAATGTCCGGCGTGATCCGGTGTCTTTTGAGCACCGCATACATTGCGGCAATGCTTCCCTCTAAAATGCGCTTTACCGACACTTCCTGCAGGGGCTGTGCCAAAGGCACAGACAGGACAACCGAATACCGGAACAGTTCTTCCGTCAGTTGTGTCATCACCTTTGTGCGTTCCCGGATGATGGCAACATACTGGCGAGAGACAGTAGATAACGGTTTCTTTTCCAAAAGTTCCAGGTTGCCGCAGATGGCAGTCAGTGGTGTGCGCAGATCGTGGAAAATGCTGGTGATGGAAGTCTGTAACTGGGCATTTCCCTGTTAAAAACAATGCTGCATGGCACGGAGCTGTTTCAGGGACTGGTTGAGCGTATCCGCCAGAAAACACAAATCTTTATCCCGGCAGGAAAGTGTAATCGGTGTATTGGTGTCGGTATTTAATTTCTCCGGAAGGGCGGCATGGATTTCCAGTGCCACCTTCTTTGCCAGATGTAATCGGATACATAATAAAAGGACAAGAACCGCCAGTACCACGATACAACTTTCTAGCCACAATTCCATAAAATTCTCCTATTTTAAATCTTTTTTCCCGAAAATAAGGATGCCGGCCCCGGTGCTCAGAAACAGCAGCAGTCCGTCATATGCAATGAGTATACCATAGTTTTCAATCGGTGTATCGGATACCTGAACAATCTGATAAAACTGGCAGGTTGGGAGAAAATCATACAAAAAAGTATAGATTTTGCGTTTTGTGCCGGTCAGATATTGGTCATTTCGTTTCCGGTCAACCTTAATGAGTTTGCCTGAGGCTTCATCAGTATATGCGAAGGCTTCTGTATATTCGGGCGCGGATAGACGCATGGAGATGGTCAGCGCAGAACCCAGCAGGATTATGGTCAGCAGGAGTCCGGTAACGGCACTGACGGCTTTGTTTGGGATGCACATGGAAAGACATACAAGCACAGCGGAAAAGGCAAGGGTGATACAAACCTCCAAAAGTGTGTGTGTCAGCAAAAATCCGGGATCATAGGAAACCCCATGGATGAATACAAAGCCCAGCAGAAGTGCTGTAATAATAAATTGTTGTAATCCTCCTTTGCGCTTACGACAATTACGGGAATTTTGACAGCGTGCGCGAGCACTTTTTCCCCGCTGAGTCCCGGAAGCATCAAATCCAGCAGGATCAGATCCGGACGGTTGCGGGATAAATCTGGTAAACACCATATCCGAGTTTTGGCATTTTGATTCCGTTGTTTAAGGTAACATATTCCATGTTTCGTTCCTCCTTGTTTTTTCTTATTTTACGAAGTGTGATATTTTTTGAAATGTAAGATTGCTTTCTGATTATGACTTTACAACAGATTTGTGCAGAAGTACACGATAGATATCGTAAACTGAATTTCAAAAAATGAAACGTAAAAGGAGGAGCGCAATGCTGGATTTATATGAGCTGCGTCAGCTTGTTGCCTTTGCAGAACTTGGAGCATTATCGAAAGTGGCAGATCAATTTCATGTATCTACACCATTGAACATGACGGGGCATCCGCACAGGATCAATATAGAGCTTACCGATCCGGAGGCGGATGTGACATTTTATCTTATGAGACAGACGATGGTGCTTTGATGGAAGATTCTTTCAATTGCTGAATCTGTTCCAAAGAAAGTCCCGTAATTTCAGAGATTTCAGTATCTGCATATTTACCTGCGGAAAGCATACGTTTTGCAGACTCTGTCATACCGGCTTCTAAGCCTTCCTGATATTTTTCGTCATAAGCCATTTGTAAGGTCATGTAATCAAGCCTCCATTTCTCATTGCGTTTGGCGGATTCAACAGCTTCTGAAAGTTCCTGTGTGAACGCATCTTCCGGCTGTTTGCCGTCAATGAAATTGAGCAGTCGTTTTAATTCCGGGCGGACATCATCAAAGATGCCTTTGGTATTCAGAAAAATCTTTTGTGTGGCATCGCCAAGTGATAAAGAAGTATCCTCAACACAGCGATTTTCAAAAGTGTACAGGTGTCTGCCCATATGAAAGGGATCAAAGGTGCAGACAAAAATAATGAAACTTCGTTCTAATTGTGTGTAGTCCATGCCTTTATCCATCTGATCTAAGTCAAGCATACCCTGATAGTAGCGTGTGCGCTTTGGAAGATTCCGGTGTAATCCTTTTTGCATTTCGATGTTATAAACGGTGTCGGCATGATCTGCAACATAGATATCCAGACGGATACTTTTGGCATCGAGAGATAAGTTGATGGTTTTTTGACCTTCCGGATATTCAATGCGCGAGATACGAACATTCAGTATGGTCTCTAAAAATGGTTTGCAATACTTTGGATTGCGCATGATAATGCCAAATAAAAAATCGTCACTGAACGTAAGGTCTTCAAATTTTTTGCTTAAATACATTCTTCTTCTCCTTTGTGGGTGGAGAAGATAATATAATATTTGTGACCTGTAACTACTTTGATTGTAGCATAAAAAAACGGTGCTTTTCAATATAAGAATTCTTCTCCGGGTATTTATTTGTTCGTACACATGGGAAAACGGATGATTGATCCGATGAAATGCTGCCGGGATATAACTTTGGCTGCAAATTAAAAATGTGTATTACGAATATAGCATGTCAGACCTTGCGACACAATAGGAAAATAGAACTATAACTGTCTCTTATACACATCTCCGAGCCCACGAGACGGACTCCTATCTCGTATGCCGTCTTCTGCTTGAAAAAAAAAAACTTCATCACTACATGCTGATCAAGAGCCAGAGACTATACACATATATCTTATCAATATATCTTAGCCCAAGAGACGAAGG
>OJJW01000514.1_pt1 | contig 9853 bp, 4 predicted proteins | sample 1596331 | NCBI WGS metagenome assembly OJJW01 (sample SAMEA4350156, study PRJEB24818) | metagenome | biome: human; feature: gut; material: faeces | place: Denmark | collected 2013-09 | reverse complement strand
GGAATGTTTAAACAACCACATCAAAGTATTAAAACGCAATGCGTACGGCTTTCGCAGCTTTTACAATTTCAAACTACGGATCATGATTCGTCATGGCAAAACATTTTTAACCAAATAAACAGAACAGGAAGAGGGTTTCTTCTTTCTGTTCTGTCCAAATTATTCTAAGATTTCTCTTTACCAACATCATTTGACAAAGAGCCGAAATCATTCATTCGGACAAAAAGAAAAAGATACTTGAAAAAGTATCTTTAAATGACCCGTACGGGATTCGAACCCGTGTTACCGCCGTGAAAGGGCGGTGTCTTAACCGCTTGACCAACGGGCCAGGATGAAACTAATGGGCCTAAATGGACTCGAACCATCGACCTCACGCTTATCAGGCGTGCGCTCTAACCAGCTGAGCTATAGGCCCATAAAAAAACTAAAAGCGGGTGACGAGAATCGAACTCGCGACAACAGCTTGGAAGGCTGTGGTTTTACCACTAAACTACACCCGCAGTATGGCGCGGGACAGAATCGAACTGCCGACACATGGAGCTTCAATCCATTGCTCTACCAACTGAGCTACCGAGCCAAACGGTTCCGACGGGAATCGAACCCGCGATCTCCTGCGTGACAGGCAGGCATGTTAACCCCTACACCACGGAACCAGTGTTTTTAGTTTTTAATTGCGGGAGCAGGATTTGAACCTACGACCTTCGGGTTATGAGCCCGACGAGCTACCAGACTGCTCCATCCCGCGATAATAGTAAAAGGAGGATAAGGGATTCGAACCCTTGCACGGTTTTACCCGCCTGACGGTTTTCAAGACCGTTCCCTTCAGCCGGACTTGGGTAATCCTCCAATATGAAACTGTATCATGACCCGTACGGGATTCGAACCCGTGTTACCGCCGTGAAAGGGCGGTGTCTTAACCGCTTGACCAACGGGCCAGGTAAAAATATTGAAACGGAGAAGGAGGGATTTGAACCCTCGCGCCGGTTTCCCGACCTACACCCTTAGCAGGGGCGCCTCTTCAGCCACTTGAGTACTTCCCCAAAACCAATAAGATTTTGTACTAATGGGCCTAAATGGACTCGAACCATCGACCTCACGCTTATCAGGCGTGCGCTCTAACCAGCTGAGCTATAGGCCCATAAAAAACTAAAAGCGGGTGACGAGAATCGAACTCGCGACAACAGCTTGGAAGGCTGTGGTTTTACCACTAAACTACACCCGCATGGCGGTCTGGACGGGACTCGAACCCGCGACCTCCTGCGTGACAGGCAGGCATTCTAACCAACTGAACTACCAAACCATGATTTTAGTTTTTTAATTGTGACTTTATAAAATAAAGTCAATTGCGGGAGCAGGATTTGAACCTACGACCTTCGGGTTATGAGCCCGACGAGCTACCAGACTGCTCCATCCCGCGATAATAGTAAAAAGGAGGATAAGGGATTCGAACCCTTGCACGGTTTTACCCGCCTGACGGTTTTCAAGACCGTTCCCTTCAGCCGGACTTGGGTAATCCTCCAATATGAAACTTACAACGCCACTATGGACCTTGTAGGACTCGAACCTACGACCGGACGGTTATGAGCCGTCTGCTCTAACCAACTGAGCTAAAGGTCCAGGCTCTTAAAAATCGCGGCGGAGGGGATCGAACCCCCGACCTCCCGGGTATGAACCGGACGCTCTAGCCAGCTGAGCTACACCGCGAAAAAGATATTCATTATTTAAATGAAATGGAGCCTAGCGGGATCGAACCGCTGACCTCCTGCGTGCAAAGCAGGCGCTCTCCCAGCTGAGCTAAGGCCCCGTGTTGATTTATTTCATTATCGGGAAGACAGGATTCGAACCTGCGACCCCTTGGTCCCAAACCAAGTGCTCTACCAAGCTGAGCTACTTCCCGTTATTCTAACGCGCCCAAGAGGAGTCGAACCCCTAACCTTTTGATCCGTAGTCAAACACTCTATCCAGTTGAGCTATGGGCGCATATTTGTAATGCCGAGGACCGGAATCGAACCGGTACGGTGATCACTCACCGCAGGATTTTAAGTCCTGTGCGTCTGCCAGTTCCGCCACCCCGGCGTATTGCTTTGGCAAAGCGGAAAACGGGGTTCGAACCCGCGACCCCCACCTTGGCAAGGTGGTGCTCTACCACTGAGCTATTTCCGCGTGGTTATGATGCCGGCTAAAGGATTTGAACCCTCGACCCTCTGATTACAAATCAGATGCTCTACCAACTGAGCTAAGCCGGCATGTGTAAATCATATAATGCGGGTGAAGGGACTTGAACCCCCACGCCGTAAGGCGCTAGATCCTAAATCTAGTGCGTCTGCCAATTCCGCCACACCCGCAAAAAATATGAGCCGTACAGGGCTCGAACCTGTGACCCTCTGATTAAAAGTCAGATGCTCTACCAACTGAGCTAACGGCTCATATGGAGGTTAACGGGATCGAACCGCTGACCCTCTGCTTGTAAGGCAGATGCTCTCCCAGCTGAGCTAAACCTCCATAAGATAATTCAAGCGTGGCGACGTCCTACTCTCACAAGGGGCAACCCCTCACTACAATCGGCGCTAAGAAGCTTAACTTCTGTGTTCGGCATGGTTACAGGTGTATCCTTCTCGCTATCGCCACCACACTGTGGTGTTATCTTTTATTGAGTTTGCATTTTGCTCACTCAAAACTGGATTTGAAGTTTAAGTAATGTCCGAGTTCTTTTCTTTTAACCATTTGGTTAAGTCCTCGATCGATTAGTATCAGTCCGCTCCAACCATCACTGGCCTTCCACTCCTGACCTATCTACCTGATCATCTCTCAGGGATCTTACTTTCTTAAAGAAATGGGAAATCTCATCTTGAGGTGGGCTTCACACTTAGATGCTTTCAGCGTTTATCCCTTCCCTACATAGCTACCCAGCAATGCCCTTGGCAGAACAACTGGTACACCAGCGGTAAGTCCATCCCGGTCCTCTCGTACTAAGGACAGCTCCTCTCAAATTTCCAACGCCCGCGACGGATAGGGACCGAACTGTCTCACGACGTTCTGAACCCAGCTCGCGTGCCGCTTTAATGGGCGAACAGCCCAACCCTTGGGACCGACTACAGCCCCAGGATGCGACGAGCCGACATCGAGGTGCCAAACCTCCCCGTCGATGTGGACTCTTGGGGGAGATAAGCCTGTTATCCCCAGGGTAGCTTTTATCCGTTGAGCGATGGCCCTTCCATGCGGAACCACCGGATCACTAAGCCCGACTTTCGTCCCTGCTCGACTTGTTGGTCTCGCAGTCAAGCTCCCTTCTGCCTTTACACTCTTCGAATGATTTCCAACCATTCTGAGGGAACCTTTGGGCGCCTCCGTTACCTTTTAGGAGGCGACCGCCCCAGTCAAACTGCCCATCTGACACTGTCTCCCACCACGATCAGTGGTGCGGGTTAGAGTGGCCATAACGCAGGGGTAGTATCCCACCAGCGCCTCCATCGAAACTAGCGTTCCGATTTCTACGGCTCCTACCTATCCTGTACATGCGGTACAGACACTCAATATCAAACTACAGTAAAGCTCCATGGGGTCTTTCCGTCCTGTCGCGGGTAACCTGCATCTTCACAGGTACTAAAATTTCACCGAGTCTCTCGTTGAGACAGTGCCCAAATCGTTACGCCTTTCGTGCGGGTCGGAACTTACCCGACAAGGAATTTCGCTACCTTAGGACCGTTATAGTTACGGCCGCCGTTTACTGGGGCTTCAATTCGTACCTTCGCTTACGCTAAGCACTCCTCTTAACCTTCCAGCACCGGGCAGGCGTCAGCCCCTATACTTCATCTTACGATTTTGCAGAGACCTGTGTTTTTGATAAACAGTCGCTTGGGCCTATTCACTGCGGCTGATCAAAGATCAGCACCCCTTCTCCCGAAGTTACGGGGTCATTTTGCCGAGTTCCTTAACGAGAGTTCTCTCGCTCACCTTAGGATTCTCTCCTCGACTACCTGTGTCGGTTTGCGGTACGGGTCATTGTTTTCTCACTAGAAGCTTTTCTTGGCAGTGTGACATCAGGAACTTCGGTACTATTATTTCCCTCCCCATCACAGCTTATCCGTGTAGACAGAAGCATTTGACTCCTATCAAGACTTACTGCTTGGACAGACATTTCCAATCGTCTGCATTCCTTAGCCTCCTGCGTCCCTCCATTGCTCAAACAAAAACAACGAGTACAGGAATATCAACCTGTTGTCCATCGCCTACGCCTGTCGGCCTCGGCTTAGGTCCCGACTAACCCTGGGCGGACGAGCCTTCCCCAGGAAACCTTAGTCATTCGGTGGACAGGATTCTCACCTGTCTTTCGCTACTCATACCGGCATTCTCACTTCTAAGCGCTCCAGCAGTCCTCACGATCTGCCTTCAACGCCCTTAGAACGCTCTCCTACCAATACACCTAATGGTGTACTCCACAGCTTCGGTAATATGTTTAGCCCCGGTACATTTTCGGCGCAGGGTCACTCGACTAGTGAGCTATTACGCACTCTTTAAATGGTGGCTGCTTCTGAGCCAACATCCTAGTTGTCTGTGCAACCCCACATCCTTTTCCACTTAACATATATTTTGGGACCTTAGCTGGTGGTCTGGGCTGTTTCCCTTTCGACTATGGATCTTATCACTCACAGTCTGACTCCCGGATATGAATGAATGGCATTCGGAGTTTATCTGAATTCGGTAACCCGAGATGGGCCCCTAGTCCAAACAGTGCTCTACCTCCATCATTCTCAAATCCGAGGCTAGCCCTAAAGCTATTTCGGAGAGAACCAGCTATCTCCAAGTTCGTTTGGAATTTCTCCGCTACCCACACCTCATCCCCGCACTTTTCAACGTACGTGGGTTCGGTCCTCCAGTGCGTTTTACCGCACCTTCAACCTGGACATGGGTAGATCACATGGTTTCGGGTCTACGACTACATACTCAAACGCCCTATTCAGACTCGCTTTCGCTGCGGCTCCGTCTCTTCGACTTAACCTCGCATGCAATCGTAACTCGCCGGTTCATTCTACAAAAGGCACGCCATCACCCATTAACGGGCTTTGACTTGTTGTAGGCACACGGTTTCAGGTTCTATTTCACTCCCCTTCCGGGGTGCTTTTCACCTTTCCCTCACGGTACTGGTTCACTATCGGTCACTAGGGAGTATTTAGCCTTGGGAGATGGTCCTCCCGGATTCCGACGGAATTCCTCGTGTTCCGCCGTACTCAGGATCCTCCTAGGTGCCTTCCAAATTTCATCTACGGGGTTTTTACCCTCTTTGACTGACTTTTCCAAGTCATTCGATTATCTGAAAGAACTACCATATTGGAGTCCTACAACCCCAATGAGCAAGCTCATTGGTTTGGGCTTTTCCCGTTTCGCTCGCCGCTACTCAGGGAATCGAATTTTCTTTCTCTTCCTGCAGGTACTTAGATGTTTCAGTTCTCTGCGTCTACCTCGAATGCGCTATGTATTCACGCAAACGTAACATCCTATAAAAGATGTTGGGTTTCCCCATTCGGAAATCTCTGGATCATAGCTTACGTACAGCTCCCCAAAGCATATCGGTGTTAGTCCCGTCCTTCATCGGCTCCTAGTGCCAAGGCATCCACCGTGCGCCCTTATTCACTTAACCTTATCAACCTTGCGGTTGGGTTTTGATCTTTCTTCTAGCGATAGAAGTCCGATCAAGAAAATAAGCAATTGAACTTATTAAAAAACTCATTCAACGCGGTGTTCTCGGTTTGTATTACTTAATTTACTTCAAATATCCAGTTTTCAATGAACAAAGTATTCTCTTGAGAGTATCCTCTAATGTCAAAGTCAAAACCTGACTCTTCAATTATTGAGTAGACCTCTCAAAACTGAACAAAGTATAAAACAACCAGTGTAGTCTCCGTAATATTCCTTAGAAAGGAGGTGATCCAGCCGCACCTTCCGATACGGCTACCTTGTTACGACTTCACCCCAATCATCTATCCCACCTTAGGCGGCTGGCTCCAAAAGGTTACCTCACCGACTTCGGGTGTTACAAACTCTCGTGGTGTGACGGGCGGTGTGTACAAGGCCCGGGAACGTATTCACCGCGGCGTGCTGATCCGCGATTACTAGCGATTCCGGCTTCATGTAGGCGAGTTGCAGCCTACAATCCGAACTGAGAGAAGCTTTAAGAGATTAGCTTAGCCTCGCGACTTCGCGACTCGTTGTACTTCCCATTGTAGCACGTGTGTAGCCCAGGTCATAAGGGGCATGATGATTTGACGTCATCCCCACCTTCCTCCGGTTTGTCACCGGCAGTCTTGCTAGAGTGCCCAACTGAATGATGGCAACTAACAATAAGGGTTGCGCTCGTTGCGGGACTTAACCCAACATCTCACGACACGAGCTGACGACAACCATGCACCACCTGTCACTTTGCCCCCGAAGGGGAAGCTCTATCTCTAGAGTGGTCAAAGGATGTCAAGACCTGGTAAGGTTCTTCGCGTTGCTTCGAATTAAACCACATGCTCCACCGCTTGTGCGGGCCCCCGTCAATTCCTTTGAGTTTCAACCTTGCGGTCGTACTCCCCAGGCGGAGTGCTTAATGCGTTAGCTGCAGCACTGAAGGGCGGAAACCCTCCAACACTTAGCACTCATCGTTTACGGCGTGGACTACCAGGGTATCTAATCCTGTTTGCTCCCCACGCTTTCGAGCCTCAGCGTCAGTTACAGACCAGAGAGCCGCCTTCGCCACTGGTGTTCCTCCATATATCTACGCATTTCACCGCTACACATGGAATTCCACTCTCCTCTTCTGCACTCAAGTCTCCCAGTTTCCAATGACCCTCCCCGGTTGAGCCGGGGGCTTTCACATCAGACTTAAGAAACCGCCTGCGCTCGCTTTACGCCCAATAAATCCGGACAACGCTTGCCACCTACGTATTACCGCGGCTGCTGGCACGTAGTTAGCCGTGGCTTTCTGGTTAGATACCGTCAAGGGATGAACAGTTACTCTCATCCTTGTTCTTCTCTAACAACAGAGTTTTACGATCCGAAAACCTTCTTCACTCACGCGGCGTTGCTCGGTCAGACTTTCGTCCATTGCCGAAGATTCCCTACTGCTGCCTCCCGTAGGAGTTTGGGCCGTGTCTCAGTCCCAATGTGGCCGATCACCCTCTCAGGTCGGCTATGCATCGTAGCCTTGGTGAGCCGTTACCTCACCAACTAGCTAATGCACCGCGGGTCCATCCATCAGCGACACCCGAAAGCGCCTTTCAAATCAAAACCATGCGGTTTCGATTGTTATACGGTATTAGCACCTGTTTCCAAGTGTTATCCCCTTCTGATGGGCAGGTTACCCACGTGTTACTCACCCGTTCGCCACTCTTCTTTTTCCGGTGGAGCAAGCTCCGGTGGAAAAAGAAGCGTACGACTTGCATGTATTAGGCACGCCGCCAGCGTTCGTCCTGAGCCAGGATCAAACTCTCATAATAAAAGTTAGAACAATCTTGCGATTGTTAAGCTCAATTTGTTTGCTAGCATATTGCTTGCTTGTTAAAAATGTTTGTTGTCTTGAATCAATCAAGACGCCCTACACATTTGGTTTGTCTTACTTTGTTCAGTTTTCAAAGGTCTACTTGAATTGCCGTAGCAACTTTTATATCATATCAGAGTGACAAGTGAATGTCAACTGTTTTTTAAAAGTTATTTTCGATTTCATTTTTTAGAAATCTTTCAGCAACTCGTATATCATAACTTATCTTTTGTTATTTGTCAAGAACTTTTTTGAAGTTTTTCTTGATTAGATCAAGCTTTTCAATAGGTTCTTTTCAAACGACTTAGTTATCTTATCATGCGGTCACCCACACGTCAAGAACTTTTTTTAAAGTTTCTTTTAGAAAATAATCAAAGCCATTTTTCTCAAATCAACGTTGTTAAATTTACCATGTAAGACAGCAAGCGTCAATAGTAATTTTTAGTCTAATTTTGTCCCAGATGGTCGGTTCAAAAAGCAATTATTCGTCTTTTACACAAAAGTACTGGCGCTATCTGATATATTTCCAGAAAACAACAAGAATTTACTTAACATTCATGCCAATCCAGCCTAAAATGAGTAGAAAAAAGAAACTTGAAATAAATTCAAGTTTCTTTTAGTTTCAACTATTACATCAAAAGAAAGGAACCCCTTCAACTTCGTAAGTTCCAAGAACAGAACGCATTTGACCTGAGTCTTCCCAAAGATATCCTTCGCCTAATTTTTCACTTTGGCTCTTTTGCTCTGTTTCAAAAACAAATAATGGGATATTCTCATGGTTAATATGTGTATTCGTCAACTCCATCAAGTCAATCTTACTAACATCAATATGAACAATTTCTTTCAAAAAGCTAAGTATGTTTGCTAAACCAGTCTTTTCCTCTGAAAGTTCTGCTAACGCAAACTCCAGTTTATCATCAACTGAATGGACTAAAAACTTTTTCGATCCATCCTCCAAATGCAACATGATTGTTCCAGCGACTCTTTTGCTTGCCAAAATTTCCACCTCGATCAATTTGTTCTATGGCTTACGTAAAAATTCTAGCACATTTTCAGAAAAAATACACTTTTTATTTCTTATTTTCTTTCTGTTCTAATTCCGCCAAAGCTTCACTTACCCAGATAGGAAGTTGCTCTGCAATGGTCGCAAACCCAATTTTTTTGTTTTTATTTGTAAAATATCTCTTTCTTCGATACGGAATCACGGGGCTTTTTTTCTCTAATGTACGCAATGACAAACTGATTTTTTTTGAATATTCATCAATATCAATGATCTGAACCGTTACTGGTTGGCCGACTTTTAACAAGCTATGAATACTTTTTGTATAACCTGACTGTACTTCTGAAACGTGGATCAACCCTTGCGTTTCTTCGTCTAAAGACACAAATGCGCCATAAGGCTGTATTCCAGTTATTTTTCCTTTGATTATTTGTCCAATTTTATATGTCATGTACTTCCCTCTCTTCGCATTTATCATTATACTGTAAATGTTAGAAAAAAAGAAGTTCTGAGAAGAATCAAAAATGGGGGCCATCAAATGAATGAATTTGATAAAAAAATTGCAAGAAGAAATACGGAAAGCGTCAAATGGGATTCGATAGCGCAAACTTATCATGCGAACGATCTGTTACCATTATGGGTTGCAGACATGGACTTTTTGTCTCCTACCAGTGTAAAACAGGCATTTGAAAAGTACGTTTCACATGGTCTTTTCGGGTATTCGATCATCAGCGACGAATTGTATCAAGCTGTGATTGATTGGGAGAAAGAGCAGCACGATGTCTCTTTAGCCAAAGAAAATATTACCTTCACTAGTGGGGTATTAGCTAGTTTAGCGGTTGCTATCCAGACATTTACTGAAGTAGGCGATCGTATCTTGATCCACGATCCCGTCTATCCTCCATTTGCATCTATTGTGGAAAATAACCAACGACAACTCGTACGGAGTAAATTGATAGAAAAAGACCATAAATTTATGATGGATTTTGAGGATATGGAAGAAAAAATGATTACCGAAAACGTGAAAGTAATGATCCTTTGCAATCCACATAACCCCGGTGGTCGCGTATGGACGAGAGAAGAATTGATTAAAGTAGCCGCTCTTTGCTTAAAACATGATGTTCTGCTTTTTAGCGATGAAATCCATCAAGATTTAGTTTTTGCTCCTCATACATTCACTTCAATGCCTGTCTCTTATACACATCTCCGAGCCCACGAGACGGACTCCTATCTCGTATGCCGTCTTCTGCTTGAAAAAAAAAACACAGACAAAAAAAAAAAAAAATAATATACACCATACTAAACCAAATAAACACACAAGCACATAAACTACATAA
>OJJW01000513.1_pt1 | contig 9856 bp, 10 predicted proteins | sample 1596331 | NCBI WGS metagenome assembly OJJW01 (sample SAMEA4350156, study PRJEB24818) | metagenome | biome: human; feature: gut; material: faeces | place: Denmark | collected 2013-09 | reverse complement strand
TCTCTCTTTTTTTTTTTTTTATTATTTTTTTTTGTTTTTTTTTTGTTTTTTTTTTTTCAAGCAGAAGACGGCATACGAGATAGGAGTCCGTCTCGTGGGCTCGGAGATGTGTATAAGAGACAGGATGTTTTCCATGCTTATCACCTCTTTGTCCATAGGTTGCCCTGTGGAGCAAGGGTTTATACATGGATTTTATCCGTTTGCCTTTTTGGCTTCCCTCTTGGACTTGAGCGTGACCGCCACATGCCTGATGGACAATACCGGGTGCACCGGCAGCATACGCGGACCCGCCCAGCGCATGACCGCACGAATTTTCTCCCGCATTTCCGGTTTATAGCAATGGACCTTGCAGGCGGAACAGAAGGTCTTTGTTTCCATAAACGGACACTTTTCAATGCGCGCAAGCGCATAATCGTGCAGCTGTCGGCACTCCGGGCATAAAGTGCCTTTGGCGGTGTCATGCTGTTTGCGGCAGTAGAGTGCGATCATCTCGCTGACAAGCAGTTTTTCATCTGCACGCTTTTTATCCAAGTTTTTGTGGGTCTGCTGCATCGGGTCCGTTCCTCCTGATCATTCTTATTCTCTTTTACGGCTTTACGGCCTGACCGGCGCGCAGCACGGCGTACTGCACTGCGCAAAAACGCAAAGCCTACTGTAACGCCAAGTGCCACAGCCATTTCCATATACACCGCCTTTACCAAAAACGGCAGGAGTTGACGGATATTTCGTCCGTTTTCTCCTGCCGTAAATTCTGCATTTTTACGATACTCTGCATAACGGCTGCTGCACTTCTAAAAGTTAGCGACTTCTAACTTTCGCTTCTATAAAAATGCCGAAACACGGCAAGTTATAGTTTAGCGCAGCAAACCATTTTTGTCAAGAGAGTTTCCCTCTCGTAAAGCTCACCATGCCGCCAGATCTGCGCCCAGCTTACGGCAGGCAGCCTGCACGTCATCATCAGGTGTTTCGTTGCAGATGAGCCCTTCCTCGCTGAACAGCTGTGCGCCATCATCCTGTGCGCGCTGTACCCAGTCGCGCATCCACTGACCGTCACCCCAGCCGTAGGAGCCGAACAGTGCGACCTTTTTGCCGTTCAGAGAGCCTTCCAGTGCAGCAAACATAGGCTCGAACTCGCTCTCCTCCAGCTGCTCTGCACCCATAGCCGGGCAGCCAAAGGCCACCACATCAAACTCTGCCAGCTTTGCGGGGGTCATCTCGGCGCAGGGCACGATGGTGCCGTTGGCACCTGCGCCCTCGGCGATGCAGTTTGCCATGGTCTCGGTGTTGCCGGTGGCGCTCCAGAATACGATTGCTACTTTGCTCATAAAACTCTACCTCTTTCTCTGTGCAGTTAGTTTAGAATAACTTCATGTTCTGTGAAAATGCGTCCATATTTCATGACGCATTTTTTGCAGTTAGTATTTTCTAACCGTCAACAGGATACCACAGCCCTGCCCCGCTTGTCAAGGCATTGGCGCAATGTTTGCATGATGCAACAATGCCGCCTTGCCCAAAAGTGCATGAAGCGTGTATTTCAGCCGCCTAATACGTGGAAAACTACCAACAGCACCCCGTAGATGACCGGCTGGTGCAGCAGATACAACAGTAGCGAGTGCCGTCCAAGCCAGCCCAGCGGCGGGCAGACCGAGCAGTGCAAGGGCTCCATGCGCTGCCGCCCTACAACGCCGTAGAGAAAGTACCCCGCCCAGAACAGAAACAGCCACGGCAGAAGGGCGAAATAATCCGTAGAATAGAACCACCACGGATAAAAGCCAAAGTACGCTGTAACGTAGTTTGCATACAGTGTCTGCGGCAGCCAAAGGCGCAGGCTGCCAAAACCCAAATAGCCTGCCGAAACATTGCGGGTCAGGGCGAACAGCACTGCGGAGATAGCAAACCCTGCTGCGGGGGGAATGCGCCGCAGCGGCTTTTCCAAAAGGCCGGTCAGCAGCATAGCGCTGCCCAGCAGGGTCAGCAGCATAGCGCTGCCCAGCAGGGTCAGCACGCCAAAAACGACCCTGTCCTCCGGCATAAAAAGCAGCGTGACCGCCGTGACAAGCGCCCCTGCCCCAAACACCTGTGCGCCCCGGCGCAGGGTATGATGCCCCAGCTGCACACAGAAGCCGGACAACAGAATAAACACCCAGCAGATGCTCTGCTGCCACAGATGCCCGGGCAAGCCATAATACCAGTCGGCCTGAATGCCGAACAGATTGACCAGATCCCAGCAGCCGTGATAGAGCATCATGCTGACCAGATCCAGTCCGCGCAGCTCGTCCAGAAGGGCGTAGCGGCCAGAAGTATTACTGCACTTCACGGCGTTTTCCTTCCCTTTTGTCATGCTGTTACACCGTTTTCCGGCGCAGCAGGCTCATGGGCGGCAGCTCCGGGGTGGGCATGGTGTATTTTTCCATGGCGTGAGGAGTGCTTTCCACCCGCTCCCCTGCTTCGTTTTCGATCCATTCCGGGGTAAGTGCAATGCTGCGTCCGTCCGGGCACAGCGCCTCCAGCGTATCCCCAAGGCTCCATTTGCCGCGCTGCTGGCAGTGGGCAATGCCGTTTTCCCAGCTGTCCACCGTGCCCACGAACTCCCACTCGCGGATGTAGGTGGCGCTGTCGGTGGCCTGCTTGGCCTGCTCGCGGCCAAAATAGAAGCCGGGAGAGTAGTGCCGGTGGCTGGTGCGGGTAAGCTCCGCGTACACCTCCGGCGGCAGTTCAAAGTTATCGTTTGTCGGGTCGGCCAGATAGGCATCCAGCGCCTTGCGGTAGGCGGCGGTGACACTGGCCACATAGTAGAAGGTCTTGGCGCGGCCTTCGATCTTCAGGCTGTCCACGCCCGCCTTGCAGATCAGGTCGATGAAGGGCGCGGTGCACATATCGTTGGCGTTAAGGATATAACTGCCGTTCTCATTTTCGCCGATCTCGTACAGCTGGCCGGGGCGGGTCTCCTCGCTCAGGTAATACTTCCAGCGGCAGGGCTGGGCGCACTGGCCGCGGTTGGCATCACGTCCTGCCATGTAGTTGGACAGCAGGCACCGACCGGACACGCTCATGCACATAGCACCATGCACAAAAGCTTCAATTTCAAGCTCCGGCGGGGTCTTATCGCGCAGGATGGCAATATCCTGCAAGGTCATCTCCCGCGCCAGCACCACCCGCTTTGCACCCATTTTGTAGGCGGCGCGGGCGGCTGCCCAGTTTGTGATGCCGGTCTGGGTAGAAAGATGCACGTCAATGTCCGGGGCAAAGGTCTTGCAGGCATCCAGCACACCAAGGTCTGCCACGATAAAGGCATCCACACCGGCCTTGGCAGCCTCCTTGATGGCCTCCGGCAGACGGTCGGCCTCCTCGTTGGTAGGCAGGGTGTTCATGGTCAGGTAGACCTTGCGGCCGCGGGCGTGGGCGTAGATGACGCTTTCCGTCAGCTGCTCCGGGGTGAAATTAGCCGGGGCAGAGCGCATACCAAACTCCGGCAGGCCGCAGTAAACGGCATCGGCACCGTAGTTGATGGCATAACGCAGACGTTCCGCATCGCCCGCCGGGGCAAGCAGTTCCGGGATCTGTAGCATTTGTAGGTTCCTCTCTTATGTATCACAGTTTTTAACGGGAAAGGGGCCGCTGCACCGTGTTTTTTGTGCAGCGGCCTTTCCTCAGTTTTTCAGGCTTTTGTTCACAGCTGCGGCAGTTTTGCAGTTGGCATTATGCTCTGCCAGCGTGTGGGCGTAGTAGTAGTTGCCCTTGAGGTCGGTCACAAAGAAGTAAGCGTCCTTGGCTTCCTCATCGGGCTGCGGCTCCAGTGCTGCCTTGATGGCGGCAAGGCCGGGGTTCGAGATGGGGCCTGCGGGCAGGCCGGTGCAGCTGTAAGTGTCGTAGGCCGCAAGGATATTTTCCGGGATATCGTCCCAGCCGCCGTAGTAGGGCGCGACCCAGTTCCAGAGATAGTTATTGTCGGCGTCGCTCTGGATATGGCTGGAGGTGTTGCTTTGCAGCCGGGGGTAGGGCGAGCCCTCCGCCAGACGGTTGCGGAACACCTGCGCCACGTTGGAGTCCTGACTGTTGCCCGCTTCCTCCTGCACAAAGGAGGAAAGAGTGACAAGCTCCGGCAGGGTCATGTCCTGCTTTTTGAGCGCTGCGTACATTTCCTTGGTAAATTGTGCATCGAACTGGGCGTAGAAGGTAGCCACATAGTTGTGCACCGTATCACCCTTCAAAAACTCGTAGGTCTCAGGGAAAAGATAGCCCTCACACTTCATGAAGCGGTTCGGGGCATCTTTATCCTCCGGGACATACTGCCAGAAGGTATATGCGCTGAAATCGCCCTCGTTGGCTTCCTTCAAAAACTCCTCGGCGGTGCACAGGCCAGCGGCTTCCATCTTCTGGGCAATAGCAATAGCCGTTGTACCCTCCGGGATAGTCACCCGCACTGTTTCTGCCTTGGCGTACTGGGAAAGGGTGCTGATGAGTGCATCGTAGGAGCTGCCAGTGGTCAGCTCAAAATCGCCGTATTGCAGCTTTGCGGCAGCACCCTTTTCCCCCACATACCAGCGGAACAGATAGGCAGAGCGGATGACGCCTGCATCCTTCAGCTTGTTGGCAATCGTGGCTACGCCGCTGCCCTGCTGGATGCTTACGGTGACCACAGTGCCTGGCTTACTGCTGCCGTGGATCTCGCTGCGGGCAAACAGCACCGTTGCGCCCGCGGCCAGTAGAAGCAGCAGAAGCACTACCAGCAGAATTTTGCCTGCACCGCCCTTTTTGCGGGCTGCGTGTGTATCGTTGTGTGCCATACGCACCTTCCTTTTTTCAGTTTTCCAGCATCAGACGCAGATAGCTTTCGCTCACGTCAAAAGGCTCTGCGTCAAAGCGGATCATGCCGTATTCCTGCCGGGTGCCCTCGCCCAGAAACAGCGGCTGGGCAGCGCCTACCGTGATGACCGCCTTTTCCACGATGACTTCCTTCTCGCGGGCGGCTTCCATCAGGATCTCGGCAGCGCGGTCGCTGTCGGCCATCATCTCCACAAAATACAGGGTATCCTCCTTGCGGAAGTAGATGCCGTAGCCATGCTCGTTGGACACGATGGTAGCGCCCCGGGCGTACAGCTCCTGCAACACCACCGCCATGCGTTCCGGGCTCAGCTGCACGGTATCCTTCCAGAACTGTTCCCGCAGCTCGCACAGCTTTTTGGCCGTCACCGTGTCAAATTCTGCCTGGCTCCACAGGTTGCGGCTTACCTCGCGGGGCAGGCAGCGCAGCGCAAAGGCCTGCGCAAAGCCCTTATCCTGCAGCAGAGCGGCCTGTGCTGCATCTGCCGGGACTGCCACCGTAAAGCCTGCGCCCCGCAGCTTTTGCTGGGCGCACAGGGTATCCAGCAGACCCGCCAGCAGCAGACTGCCCTCGCCGCACAGGCACAGGTAATTGCCCGTGCGCCCCTGCAGGGTGACCGGCACAGCCAGCGCAGCCGCCACGATGGTGTCGTTTTCATCGGCCACATAAATGTTCTGCACACCGGCAAAACGTTCCAGTACCATTTTTGCAAAATCTTCGGTATCATGATGCTGGCTCTGCCACAAAGCCAGCACTGCCGCCTCGTCGGACGGCTGCATCAGACGATACATCGTTCAGGATGCCCCCTCTTATCATATTTTATCGTTCAGCCCAGTGTTTTCCGGGCAAGCTGCTGCACCTCTTGCTGGATCTCTTCAATGCTGCGCATTGCGTCCCCGCTGGTGCAATGCACGGTGTCCCAGCCAAGATGCCGGGCACAGAACTCAGCAGCGGCACGGCTGCGCGCTAGATAGGCGGTATCCTTCTCGTGCACGTCCTTTTTGCTTTCGTCGCCGTGGTAGCGCTGGGTCATCAGCCGCTGGCTGACCGCCGGGTCTACCTGCAAATAGATGACCCTGTCCGGTGCGGGCAGACCCAGCAGACGGAACTCGTAATCAAACAGCCAGTGCAGATATTCCTCCCACTGCTTCTGCGGAAGCTTGGAGCACTGATGCACCGCATTGGAGGTGGTGTATCGATCGGCGATGATCACACCGCCCTGCTCATAAAAGCTGCCCCAGCTGGTTTTATAGCTGGCATAGCGGTCCACCGCGTAAAAGCTGGAAGCCGCGTAGGCGTTTACATCGTCCGGGTGCTGGCCGAACTGCCCCGCCAGATACATCTTGACCAGTGCGCTGGAATCGCTGGCATAATCCGGGAAGGTGATCTTCTGCACAGGTACACCCTGCGCGGCAAGATGCTCTGCCAGCAGCTTTGCCTGTGTGGCCTTGCCGCTGCCATCCAGCCCTTCCAGTACGATCAGTTTGCCTTTGCTCATACGACGGCACCTTCTTTAATGGCAGCATATTTTGCGCGCACCTCAGCGGTCTTGCCGCAGCACATCTTGCCCTCCGGGCAGGCACCGCACAGGCAGGCAGGGCCGGCCTTGGCAAAGATATGGGGTGCTACCGGGTACACCAGCGCGAACATCTTTTCAGCCAGTTCCCGGATCTCCCACTGGGCGCGGTTGCAGCAACGCAGCTGGAAGAAGTTCATCAGGCTGCGGGCGTTCATAGTGACCACCATTTTGGTCTCGCAAGCGTTGGGCAGCACAAAGCGGGCGTCCTCGTTGGCCTGTTTAGAAGCCTTGGCGCGAGCCTGCTTTTCCGGCATCCCCTCGGCCATCAGGCGGGCGGTGTGCCCCTCCTCCAGCTTATGAGCGAGGTCAAGATAGCGCTGGGCGTCCTCTTCCATGCTGGCAAGGAAAGCGGCTTTTGCTTCCGGGATGGCCTCGATCTCCGGGGGCGTCACATAGCGGAAATCATCCAGACGCACATAGCGCTGGCTCTGCACGCTGAAGGACGCAATGCGGTGCCGGGTGATCTGGGCAAGCAGGGTGCGGCTGACCCCCTCGATGCCAAAGGTGAAGCTGGCGTGCTCAATGGGGCTTGCGTGACCAAGGTCACTGAGCATGGTCAGGAATTTTGCAGTTTTTTCCTCGTCCAACCCGTCCAGAAGGTCGGTGATATGGGCATCGGAGTAGCAGAGCTTTGCAGCAGCAGCCACCACCTTTTCCGGTTCCGGGGTGTGGGCGATCAAACGAACAGTCATCATAGGGTCATTCTTCCTCCGTAATCTTGGTCAGGGGCGCAAAATTGGCCATCGTTTTCTTGATGCCCACTTTTTCAAAGTTGATCTCCACGATCTGATCCCCGGCAGCAGGCTTTACCTTCAGCACCGTGCCGCGGCCAAACACTTTGTGCTCCACGATGTCGCCCGGTTCATAGTGCTTTGCGTCGAAAGCCACCGATTTTACGGCAGAATTTGCTGTAAAGGTTGTTTGCTTTACAGCATTTTTCGTCGCATTTCCGCTGGAATATCCAGAACCAAATCCGCCGCTTCTGGTAGTCGGCTGAGCGGAGCTGTTGCCATAGTGACTGCCAAAACCGGAGGAAACGGTACTTCTTCCGCCGTAAGAGGAGCCAAAGCCACGGCTTTCACCGGCGTTATATTCCCGGTTCAGGTAGCCGCTGCGGTTGCCCGAGCTGTAACCCGAGCCATAACCGCCGCCGTAGCTGCTGCGGCTGTAACCGGAGGGGCCGGAGTAGCCGGATGCCCCGCCGGGCACGGTATCGCTGTAACTACTGCCCCAACCGCCCATGCGGGAACGCTGTTCCAGCACCGGGCTGCGGGTTTCTTCGATATATTCCGGCTCGATCTCCCGCAGAAAGCGGCTGGGCTCGTTGCGCTGGGTGCGGCCGTACAGCATCCTAGTGACGCTGTTGGAGATGTACAGCTCCTTTTTGGCGCGGGTGATACCGACGTAAGCCAGACGGCGCTCTTCTTCCAGATCTGCTTCGGAGTACTTGCTCATCTCGCTGGGGAAAACGCCCTCCTCCATGCCGATGAGGAACACATAAGGGAATTCCAGACCCTTGGCAGAGTGGATGGTCATCAGCACCACCTGATCGCTGCTTTCGTTGTAGCTGTCGATATCACTGATGAGGGCGATATCCTCCAGATAGCCTTCCAGTGTGGCTTCCTCGCCGTGCTGGTCGCAGTAGTTTTTGACGTTGTTCACCAACTGACCCAAGTTCTGCAGACGGTCGGCGGCATCCTCGTGCCCCTTGGCGGCGTCTGCTTCCAGCATGGCCTTGTAACCGGTCAGCTCAATGACATCGGAGGCGAACTCATCCAGCGTGCGGGTGGCAAGGGAATCCTGCAGGCGCTGGTAGATCTGCCAGAACTTGAGCAGCGGCATGACCGCGCGGGAGAGCTTGGCGTATTGGTCGGCATGGCTGATGACATCCAGCATACTGACTCCCTGCTGCCCGGCAAGGTCTGCAATGACGTCAACGGTGGTGGCACCGATCTTGCGGGCGGGCTCGTTGATGATGCGGCGCAGCCGCACATCGTCCCGGGGGTTGGCCACGATGGACATATAGGAGTGGATGTCCTTGACCTCCTTGCGGTCGTTGAAGCGCTGCCCGCCCACGATCTTATGCGGGATGCCCGCGCGGGTGAAGTAGCTTTCGATGGGAGCCGACTGGGCGTTCATGCGGTAGAGGATGGCGTGGTCTGCCAGATGGCCGCCCGCCTTCAGGTGCTGGCCGATAACGTCCGCGATATGGCTGGCTTCATCCTGCTCGTTCTCGGCGGTGTACACCTGCACCTTATCGCCCTCACCGTTGTCCGTCCACAGGGTCTTGCCCTTGCGCTCGGTGTTGTGCTGGATGACGCAGTTGGCTGCGTTGAGGATGTTGGAGGTGGAGCGGTAGTTCTGCTCCAGACGGATGGTCTTGGTGCCGGGGTAGAGTTTTTCAAAGTTGAGGATATTTTCAATGGTAGCGCCGCGGAAGCGGTAGATGCTCTGGTCGTCATCGCCCACCACGCAGATATTGCGCTCCGGCCCGGTGAGCAGGCTGACCAGACGGAACTGTGCCACGCTGGTGTCCTGATACTCGTCCACCAGCAGGTAGCGGTACTTGTTCTGGTAGAACTCCCGCACGTCCGGGTGGTCGGCCAGCAGCTGCACGGTCTGGTAGATGAGGTCGTCAAAATCGAACGCACCGGCCTCTTTCAATTTTTTCTCGTAAGCTGCGTAGATGCGGGCGGTCTGGGTGCTCTTCACGTCTCTGGCGTGGTCTGCAAGGGCCTGCTCCGGGCTGACCAGCTGATCCTTCCAGCGGCTCATCTGGTTGATGGCAGCTTTGATGGGCAGAAATTTATCATCGATGCTCAGTTCTTTATACACCGTTTTCATCACGCGCTGGGCATCGTCTGTATCATAGATGGTAAAGCTGCGGGGGTAACCGATCTCCTCCGCCCAGCGGCGCAGAATGCGCACACAGGCCGAGTGGAAGGTGGAGGCAAACACTTCGTCTCCTTCCTCGCCGCCTAGCATCCGGCGCAGGCGTTCCTTCAGTTCCCCTGCCGCCTTGTTGGTAAAGGTAATGGCCATCACGTTCCAGCTGCGCACCGCATTGCGGCGCAGCATCCCGTCCAGCCAGCTGGGGGCATCGGTACCGGTCATGATGGCGGTGCGCAGGGCTTTGACGTCCTCCTCGGTCACCGGGCGGGGCGTTTCTTTGGAGCCGTGCGCCGAGCCGAACCGGATGAGGTTGGCAATGCGGTTGACCAGCACGGTGGTCTTGCCGCTGCCGGCACCGGCAAGGATGAGCAGCGGGCCATCCGTGGTAAACACAGCCTGCCGCTGCATATCGTTCAGGCGGCCGAATTGCTTTTCAATGTAAGTATCACGCAGGGTGCAGAATTCCTGCCCGAGAGATGCTGCCATGGTTTCACCTGTTTCCTTCGCTGCTGTCTCTTATACACATCTCCGAGCCCACGAGACGGACTCCTATCTCGTAT
>OJJW01000505.1_pt1 | contig 10070 bp, 9 predicted proteins | sample 1596331 | NCBI WGS metagenome assembly OJJW01 (sample SAMEA4350156, study PRJEB24818) | metagenome | biome: human; feature: gut; material: faeces | place: Denmark | collected 2013-09 | reverse complement strand
TTGGTGTTATTCTATGCTTTGTGTGGTTTGATATATGTTTTTTTTTTTCAAGCAGAAGACGGCATACGAGATAGGAGTCCGTCTCGTGGGCTCGGAGATGTGTATAAGAGACAGGTTGTAAGCCATATGGGATACCGGACATCGTTTATTGGAAAAGTCGGAAAAGACATGCATGGTGCATTTTTAAAAAGAACCTTACAAAATGAGGGGATTGCAGTGGACCATCTGATCGAAGATGATAAGTATTTTACTACACTTGCGTTTGTAGAAATTGATGAAAACGGTGAGCGGAAATTTTCATTTGCAAGAAAACCGGGCGCGGATACACAACTTCGGAAAGAAGAACTGGATCCGACGCTTTTGAAAAAAGGTAAAATTTTTCATTTCGGATCGCTTTCCCTGACGGATGAACCGGCAAAAAGTGCAACTTTAGAAGCCGTTCATATCGCAAAAGACGCGGGAGCATTGATTTCTTATGATCCAAATTACCGTGCATCCTTGTGGAGAAATGAACAGACTGCAGTACAGGAAATGAAAGCAGTGATTCCATTTGCGGATGTGATGAAGGTATCGGATGAAGAAAGTCTCCTGCTGACGGGAAAAAACAGCTATGAAGAAGCTGCGGAGGAGTTGCTTTCCATGGGACCAGAGCTGATTGCCATTACACTTGGCAGTGACGGCGTACTTGTGGCAACTACGGATGGAAAAGAACAGATCAGGGGATTTGCAACAGAGGCGGTTGATACAACAGGAGCCGGAGATTCATTCTGGGGTGGATTCCTGAGCCAGTTTTTATCCCTGAACAAAGCAATTGATGAGATGGACTGGAATGATTTGCGTGCCTGTGCACGGCAGGGAAATGCAGTAGCATGTCTGTGTGTGCAAAAGAGAGGTGGAATTCCTGCGATTCCAAAGAAACGAGAAGTAATGGAGTTTTTAAATCAACATATCAAAAAATAAATTTGATTTCCGTGCATAGACGGACCGGTCAGGTGAATACAGACAGGAAACGCAAAAAGAAGCTGACACACGAAAAGAAAATTCGTGTGCAGCTTCTTTTTTGCTGGTTATTAGCATCCAAAACACTTACGGATCAGTGCTGAGAAATCGCAGTTGGAAAAAAATCTAAAGCACATAGTTAAGTACCTCCCTGTTTGTATTTGTATTAGCTAAGTACAAATGTATTGTAACAAGTCTGTAATATTTCTGCAATAGGAGGGTATTTCCAGTTTAGGAAAGTTCCAGTTTTCCGGTATACAGCTGATAATAGGTTCCCTTCTGCTTAATCAGATCCGCATGATCCCCACGTTCAATGATCTGTCCATGATCAAGCACAATAATTGCATCACTGTTTCGGATCGTAGACAGGCGGTGAGCGATCACAAATACCGTACGTCCTTTCATCAGATTATCCATACCCTTTTGTACAATGCTTTCGGTACGGGTATCGATGCTGGAAGTTGCCTCATCGAGGATGAGAACCGGTGGATCAGCCACGGCGGCTCTTGCAATGGAAAGCAGCTGGCGCTGTCCCTGGGAAAGTTCTTCGCCGTCACCGCTTAACATGGTATCATAACCGTTTGGCAGCATCCGGATGAACTGGTCTGCGTGCGCAAGTCTGGCAGCTTCGTAGATCTGCTCATCGGTTGCATCAAGATTTCCGTAACGGATATTATCGCGGATGGTTCCGGTAAACAGATGGGTATCCTGCAGGACAATACCGAGGGAGCGGCGCAGATCATCTTTTTTGATCTTGGTGATATTGATGCCGTCATAGCGGATTTTTCCCTCCTGAATATCGTAGAAACGGTTGATCAGGTTGGTAATTGTTGTCTTTCCGGCACCGGTAGAGCCAACAAATGCCAGTTTCTGTCCCGGTTTGGCGAACAGACTGATATCCTTTAAGATGACCTTATTCGGATTGTAGCCGAATGTAACATCCTCAAAACGGACATCGCCGGTCAGAGGGGTGTAAGATACACTTCCATCTGCGGAATGTGGATGTTTCCATGCCCACATGCCGGTACGTTCTTTACATTCGATGATGTTGCCATCGGCATCTCTTTTTGCATTGACAAGTGTTACATAGCCTTCGTCTGTCTCCGGTTTTTCGTCGATCAGGGCAAAGATTCTATCAGCTCCTGCCAGAGCCATAACGATGGAGTTGAACTGCTGTGCCACCTGCATAAACGGCTGGGTAAAACTCTTGGTAAACTGCAGGTAGGAAGCCATGACGCCGAGCGTAATGCCGCCCACACCGGCAACCGAGAGAACACCACCGAGAACAGCAGTCAGCACGAATTGTAAATTTCCGATATTTCCGATCACCGGTCCCATCATGTTTGCGTATTTGTTTGCCTGTGAGGCACTGTCAAACAGTGCTTCGTTGAGCTGGTCGAATTCCTCTTTGGATTTCTGCTCATGGTTGAACACTTTTACCACACGCTGGCCATTCATATGTTCTTCCACAAATCCGGTCACGTCGGCAAGGGAAACCTGCTGGCGCACAAAGTATTTTCCACTGTTTCCACCGATTTTTTTTGTGACAAATACCAGAATCCCGATGACAACAATGGCAAGCAGTGTCAGCAGGGGACTTAAGACCAGCATGGAAATAAATGTAACAATGATGGTGAAAAACGACATCAGTGCCTGTGGGATTGCCTGACTGATCATCTGGCGCAGGGTATCGGTATCATTTGTGTAAAGACTCATGATAGAGCCATTCGTATTCTGATCGAAATAGCGGATCGGAAGGGTCTGCATATGCTCAAACATATCATCACGCACACGCTTTAACACACCCTGGCCGATATATACCATCATACGGGTATAGATAAATGTTGCAATAACACCGACAATGAAAATACAGCCAAGTACAGCAAGTGCACGGTAAAATTCGGTATAGTCCGGACTTTTTTGTCCAATCAGGGGAAGGATGAAATCATCAAGCATGTATTTTAAGGACAGAGATACCGAAATGGATGCGACTGCACTTAAGAAGATACATACAAATACAAGAATAAAGCGGGCTTTATAGGTTTCTGTTACATATTTCAACAGACGTTTTGCGGTAGCAATATTGTATTTGGAAAGCTTTGGTTTTTTGTTATTCATGATCTTCACCTCCTTTGACCTGTGATTCATATACTTCACGGTAAATAGCATTGGTTTTTAACAGTTCTTCGGATGTACCAATGCCGGAAATCTCACCGTTTTCAAGGACAATGATCAAGTCGGCATCTTCAATGGAAGAAACACGCTGTGCAATGATGATCTTTGTCGTGTTTGGAATTTCCTCGCGGAAAGCCTTGCGGATCAGCGCATCGGTTTTGGTATCCACGGCGCTGGTAGAATCATCAAGGATCAGAATTTTTGGTTTCTTCAGCAGGGCACGGGCAATACAAAGACGCTGTTTCTGCCCACCGGATACGTTGTTTCCACCCTGGACAATCTGTGTATTGTAACCATCCGGAAATTCGCGGACGAACCCATCGGCCTGTGCCAGTTTACAGACATTCTGTACTTCTTCATCGGTAGCATTTTCGTTGCCCCAGCGGATATTGTCGTAAATTGTTCCGGAGAACAGGACGTTTTTCTGCAACACCATGGAAACCTGATCGCGCAGGGCTTCCAGATTATATTTGCGCACATCGATACCGGAAACTTTTACACTTCCTTCGGTGACGTCATATAGACGCGGAATCAGCTGTACAAGCGTTGATTTTGCACTTCCGGTTCCACCGATGATCCCTACGGTCTGACCGGATTTGATATGCAGATTGACATCTTTTAAGGAAAGATTTCCACCTTCACCGGCATAACTGAAACCGACATGGTCGAAAATAATATCACCATCGGTAACGGAAGTTACAGCATCAGCAGGATCGCGCATTTCCGGAATCTCATTTAGTACTTCCGTGATACGGTCGGTCGATGCACCGGCAATCATGATCATGACAAACACAGATGTTACCATCATCAGGGAACCGATGATCTGTAAGGCATATACAATAATGGAAGTAAGTGCACCGGTTTCCATGGTTCCGGTTACGATGCCTTTTCCGCCAATGTAAATAAGAATCATAATCACAGCATACATGACAAACTGCATAACTGGGGAATTCCAGGCAACGATCTTTTCCGCTGTGGTAAAAAGTTGATAAACATATTTGGAAACACCGTGGAATTTACCAATTTCATAATCTTCACGGACAAATGCCTTTACCACGCGGGCGGCATTTACATTTTCCTGTACGGAATTGTTTAATTCATCATATTCGTCAAACACCTTGATGAAATGTGGATGGGCTTTTTTTGCAATAAATAACAGCGTGCCACCGAGTACCGGAATGACGATTAAAAATAAGAGCGCAGCTTTTCTGCTGAGCGTCAGGGTCATAACCCAGGATAAAATAATCATGATCGGAGCCCTTGCCAGCAGGCGGATACTCATCATATAAGCCATCTGGATATTTGTAATATCGGTGGTCATACGTGTTACAAGACCGGACGTGGAAAAATGGTCGATATTTTTAAAGGAAAAATCCTGTACTTTATAATAAATATCGTGCCGCAGGTTTTTGGCATATCCGGCTCCGGCAATTGCTGCAAAGTTTCCGGCCTGTACACCGAAAAACAGGGACATCATTGCCATAATTACAAGGATAAGTCCTCTTTGGATAATATATCCGAGATTTCCTTCTGCAATGCCAATATCAATAATTTTTGCCATTTCCAGAGGAATCAATACTTCCATCAGTACCTCTAATGTAACCAAAAGAGGGGTAATGATGGATTGCTTTTTGTATTCCCGGACGGATTGTAAAAGTTTCTTATTCATTTTTTTTACATACCTCCTTATGTTCTGATACGTTATAGAGCATCTGGCAGAGCACTTTTTTACAGGTCAGAACATCAGCTTCGGAAATATCTGTCGTAAGCTGTGTTTCCGACTGCCTTATGTGTGCAAGGATGCTCGGACGGAGTGCTTCCGCTTTCTTTGTAGGAATGATGCGTTTCAGACGGGCATCTTTTTTTTCGCTTTCCCGCACAATAAAACCATTTTTTTCGAGAAGCTGCAGCATTCCGGTCGCCGTGGATTTGCGGATCTGAAATTCTTCTTCGATGTCTTTCTGGTAGACAACCTTGTGAAGGGTTTCCAGAAGAAGAAATTTCAACACATGTTTCTGCATGGTGGTCAGACCATCGTCGTTGATCATGGAGTTCACACAGCTTTTCCGTTTCATCTGATGGGACAGTACCTGGATCAGGCGGCCCATATGAATTTCTTTGAGTTGTTCTTCATCGAAATCCTGCAAGAAATCACTCCTTTCTTAAAATGATTTTAAATAGTTAGCAACCGAACTTTTATCATTATAGGGATGAAAATTTAAAATGTCAATGGCTTTTTTTGGAGGATTTTGTAAGTTCACAGAAAAAACACAAACACAAAATGCCTGACAACTTGCGTTAAAATGAGTAAATTTATCATATTCACAGAAAAAACACAAAATAATTAACAGACAGGGTTGACATTGCCAGAATACAGTGCTATAACGTAGGCATAACAAAGGAAACAAATTTGACATATGAATATGAGGAAAAGAGGCGATTACTATGTCAGATAAGAATCCAAAACACCCGTTAAAGAAAAAACAGGCGAAAGCAAAAGATAAAAAGAAACACATTTACGAATAAATCGTAAAATGGAGTCGAGCGAGAGCATCTGCTGATGTCCTCGCTTTTTCTTTTCCAGGAGCATGTTGAGAAGAAAAAACGGAGATGTTATACTAAAAACAGTATGAAATGAAGAAATGAGGAAATCGGTCATGATAAAAACAACGGGAAATATAGCGGCATCCGCCAATATCGTAAAGGAATCTGTGGTGATGGGGGATGTTTCCATCGGTGAGGACAGTACCATTCTTTTTTATGCGGTACTGCGTGGGGATGACAATAAAATTATCATCGGAAAAGGGACAAACATTCAGGATAACTGCACGGTTCACACTTCCAAAGTCGACCCGACCATGGTGGGTGATTATGTGACGGTGGGGCATAATGCAATTCTTCATGGCTGCACGATCGGGGACAACACATTAATCGGCATGGGCGCAACGGTGATGAACGGCAGTGTGATCGGAAAAAACTGTCTCATCGCAGCAGGAAGCCTTGTGCTCGAACATCAGAATATCCCGGATGGAAGCATGGTTATGGGCAGACCGGCGAAGGTCACGCGGGCATTGACGGAAGAAGAAATTGCAGGGTTAAAAGAGAGTGCACTTTCTTATATCGAAGAGGGAAAGAAACTCAGGGAAGAAGGTTATTGTCTGTAAAAAAGAGGTACACAAGTGGATAAAATATTAATAATTGAAGATGATGTGGAAATCAATACGTTGTTAACAGATTTCCTGAAAGAAAACGGATATGTTGTGTACAGTCAATATGATGGACTCCATGTTCTGGATTTCTTACACAAAGAAAAAATTGATCTGATCATACTTGATATTATGCTACCCTATCGAAGCGGCGATATTATTCTGGCAGATATACGCAGACAATTTACGATACCGGTTCTTATTATTTCAGCGAAAGAAACGACACAGAATAAAATTGATCTGCTTCGTCTTGGGGCAGATGATTACATTACAAAACCTTTTGATATGGAAGAAGTGCTTGCCAGAATCGAAAGCAATCTGCGCAGAGTACAGTTTGAAAATCGTTCGGCTGCCTGTTTACAATACGGGGATTTATGTCTGGATCTGGAAAAGAATACGGCATTTTTGAAGGAAGCGGAATTGGCTTTAACCGCAAAAGAATTTGCCATTCTGGAATTGCTGATGAAATATCCGGACAAAGTATTCTCAAAGTCAAATCTTTTTCAGAGTGTGTGGAATACAGAATATTTTGTGGAAGACAATACGCTTAATGTTCATATCAGTAATCTGCGTAACAAATTAAAAGCGGTTTGTCCGGATAAAGAATTTATAGATACGGTCTGGGGCATTGGTTATCGTCTGCATAAGGCTAAGGAATAAAAGTTCCCTGGCTTTATGCTTTTTTAATGTCTTCTTATCTCAGCTTAAGAAATTCTTTAAGAATGTTCGTTATACTGTTTTTTGTAAAGGAGGTTCGGAAGATGAATTCAGTTATTTTAGAAGCCCGGTCTTTAACGAAAGAGTATAAGCAGACACTGGCATTGGACCACATAAATTTGCAGATAAAAAAGGGTAAAATTTATGGTTTTATCGGTCAGAATGGGGCTGGCAAGACTACTTTTTTAAGACTGGTCACGGGACTTGCATTTCCGACAAGCGGCACGCTTTCCTTATGGGGAAAATCAGAAACTGTGGAATTACAGAAACAGCGTAAACGGATTGGAAGTATGATCGAAACACCGGCATTATTTCCTGCAATGACCGCATATCAGAATATGGAAATACAGCGTATTCAGCGTGGCATACCGGATAAAACCGTGATAAAAAGAACATTGGATATGGTTGGGTTAAACGATACGGGAAAAAAGAGGGTTCGAAATTTTTCCTTAGGGATGCGGCAGCGCCTTGGAATTGCAATGGCTCTTTTGAATACCCCGGAATTTTTAATTTTAGATGAACCTGTTAACGGACTGGACCCTGCCGGAATTGTGGAAATCAGGAATTTATTAAAAACGTTAAACAGGGAATACGGAATGACAATTCTGGTCTCCAGTCATATTTTGGAAGAATTGTATCAAACGGCAACAGAGTTTATACTGCTTGATCATGGAAATATTATAGAAGAAATTTCTGATCATGAATTAAATGAACGGTGCAAACGTCATATTGCGATTCAGACAACCGATATGCAGAAAGCAGTGATGGTTCTGGAAGAAAATCTTCATACAGATCATTTTAAGCTGATGCCCGATGGTACGATTCGTTTGTACGATCATCTGGATGATCTGGAAATGGTTGCATCTGTTTTATCAGAAGCGCATGTGCTGGTTACCGGGCTTTTTGTATCGGGTGATACATTGGAAGATTATTTCCTGAGTAAAATAGGAGGGGCAAAAGATGGCAAATCTCCTGAGAACGGAATGGTATAAATTATGGCACAGCTGGTACTTTTGGGGAATCGGGATCTTTACGTTTCTTTTAAGCAGTATATTGTTGCTGGACAGCAAAGGAAAAACTTCAAATCTGGTTATGGCATCTTTATATAATATGCCACTTCTTTATTTCCTGATTATTGTTTTTATAGCATTGTTTGTTGGAAATGATTTGGGAGGAAGAACCTTAAATGCATATCTGACTGCAGGACATAAGAGAGGTTATGTATTCTGGGCAAAAGTCATGGTATCCCAGATTGGCTGCATCCTCATTCTGACAGTTCCGTTACTGATACATGAAATCATTGGTCGGTTTGGTATGAAAGAAAGATTTCCGGAAATTTCAGGTACTTTTACTGTGGCTTTTCAAATACTGTTTGTCGTAATCACCATGTGTGCATTACCGGTCGTTCTTGCTTTTGTTTTCCGCGATATGGGAAAAACACTGGCAGTTTCCATGGTTCTGTTTTTTCTTATGATTTTTTTGATGAATGGGCAACATGCAGAAAGTCTGATAAGAATATTGCCCATGGGACAGCTTCGATTAATTGCATTACAAAAGTTTGACAGGACAACGGTTCCGTTAAGCCTGGATTTTCTGTGGATGTTTATTTTGTATTACAGTGCCGGTCGCATTTTTTTACATGCAGATTTGAAATAGTGGGAGGTGTTTAGGATGGAAAAATTATTAAAGATGGAGAAATACCAGTTTTTGCATAATTTCGTTTACTGGTGTGGGATGATCGGAATATTTGTTCTGGGCTTTTTTACCGCCGATACCTATGTGCCGGAAGTTATGGGACCGGCAGGAGGAAAGGCATCTTCCCTTGCAGATATTTTTAACGGAATGGTGTATGATTCTACGTTTCTCCTTATCATTATTTCGGGGCTTCTTGCTTTGAGTTTCGGACAGGAATTTTCCGGGAGAACCATAACGCTCGAAGTCAGTGCCGGACATTCCAGAAGCAAAATTTTTACGGGTAAAATCATATCCTATCTGATCACTTTTCATATTATGGCGCTTGTGTATCCGGTTGCAGGATGTATCAGAGAATTTGGAAAGTTTGGTATGGAAGATGGTGGGGTATTTTTTTATAATGTAACAAAAGCAATCGTTTATTCGCTTCTGTTAAATAGCGGGATCTTTCTGATTGCAATCTTAATTTGCTGTTATTTGCAAGATGTTGTGAGAGCAACTTCTGTTACGGCAATTATTATTTTTGCACTTAGTCTTTATCTCGGATATGGAATGATGCTGCAATTGCCGGTAGCGTTTTTACCGGTTTATCAGATCCGGGTCGTTGTCAGCAGGAACACATTTTTTCAGCCGGCTGCTATTCTGGCAGGGGTGATATGGTCGGGCATACTGATATTGCTTTCGTGGATAAAATTTCGTAAATGTGACTTGAAATAGATGGAGGAAAGATGTCTGAAATAAAATGGTTTTTATTGCTTCTGGCAGTGGGATTCCTGATATTATTATTCCGACATATACAGCTGAAAAAACAAATTCGTAATCTTTTCCGGTCAGGTGAAGGAATGGAATCGTGGAAATTCCGGACAGATGATAGACATTTCCCTGATGGATAAAGATTTAGAACACCTGGCAGCTATACTGAATCTTTATAATATCGGGCAGAGACAGGCCGTAGCGAAAACCTTACGTCATGAAGAACATTTAAAAGAATCTGTTGCAAATATATCACATGATCTGCGTACGCCGCTAACGGTTATTCTTGGTCATTTACAATTGTTACAAAAAGAAGATTTAGAGCCGGCGCAGGCCAAACGCATCGCAGTTGTCCTGCGTAAAGCAGAAAAAATGAAGGAACTGGTGGAAGCATTTTATGACCTGTCTCTTATACACATCTGACGCTGCCGACGAAGAGGATAGTGTAGATCTCGGTGGTCGCCGGATTATTAAAAAAAAAAAAAGAGCAAAGCAGGAGGTGCTACGACAGAAAACAAGACAATAGAG
>OJJW01000504.1_pt1 | contig 10102 bp, 10 predicted proteins | sample 1596331 | NCBI WGS metagenome assembly OJJW01 (sample SAMEA4350156, study PRJEB24818) | metagenome | biome: human; feature: gut; material: faeces | place: Denmark | collected 2013-09 | reverse complement strand
AAGACGGCATACGAGATAGGAGTCCGTCTCGTGGGCTCGGAGATGTGTATAAGAGACAGATTGAGCACCGTATCGCTGCTATGAAGCAGGTATATGAGGCAGGTATCCGTACAGTCTGTTTCGTATCCCCGGTATTCCCCGGTATCACGGATTTTGAAGCAATCTTTGAGCGGGTAAAGGATCAGTGCGATCTGTTCTGGCTCGAAAATCTCAATCTTCGAGGCGGTTTCAAAAAGACAATTATGGATTATATCGCCGAAAAACAGCCTGATCTTGTGCCACTTTACGATGAGATCTATAACAAGCATAACCGCAGCTACTTTGAAGCACTTGAAGTAAAAGCTGCGGAAATGGCTAAGAAGTATGATTGTCCCTTTGTGGATAATGAAATGCCTTATGGCAGAGTCCCGCAGGGACATCCGGTGATCGTAGATTATTTCTATCATGAGGAAATCCGTGGGACAGAGAATACTGGAAAAAGAAATCGCTAACTTCCAGTTTGCCGGGCAGACAGACATCTAAAAAACATGCAAAAACGAGGAAATTGCCATGGTACTTTATTTTACGGGAACCGGCAACAGCCGGTATCTGGCGCGGCGCATTGCCGAAGGGTTGGAGATGCCGCTTTACGACCTGAACGCCTGCATCAAGGCAGGGGATACCGCCCCGGTGCAGACCGGGCGGGACGTGGTGCTGGTGACGCCTACCTACGCATGGCGTATCCCCCGGGTGGTGTCGGAGTGGCTGGGCAAGACCGCGCTGACCGGGGCAGAGCGCATCTGGTTTGTGATGGACTGCGGCAGCGAAATTGGCAATGCAGCAGGCTATAACCGGCAGCTTGCGGCGCAAAAACACCTGCATTATATGGGGACTGCCCAGATCATCATGCCGGAAAACTACATTGCCATGTTCAATGCGCCCCGGAAGGAGCAAGCCCAGAGTATCGTGGAGCAGGCAGAGCCCGGGCTTCAGAAGGTACTGACCCGGCTCAAAGCCGGGCAGGAATTTCCTCCGCCGAGAGAGAACCTCTACGACCGCTTTATGAGCGGCCCGGTAAATCCGGTGTTCTATCGCTTTTTTGTAAAAGCGGATGCCTTCCGGGCAACGGATGCCTGCATCGGCTGCGGTAAGTGCGTGGAGCTATGCCCTCTGAACAACATCCATCTGGAAAACAGCAAACCGGTCTGGGGCAAAAACTGCACCCACTGCATGGCGTGCATCTGCTATTGCCCGAAAGAAGCCATCGAGTACGGCAAAAAGAGCAAAGGGAAGCCCCGGTATCACTTTGAAGCACTGGAAAAAAAGCAGGACGTATGAAATTAAGGGGGCTCCGGCAGTGGGCAACCGGTTGACGAAATGGCAGATTTGTCTTTGAAAGAATAAACCTATTGACATGGTGCGAAAATGGGTTTATACTATCCCCAACACAAGGAAGGGAGCACAGGCAGATGAAACATACAGCAGATGCCCGGCACAGGCTGCCCGGGCGAATGCGCTGCTCCCAGACAAATTCCCGGCAGACAGACTGAGAAAAAACAGGAAGATGCCGTTGTCTGGGAGATGTGCCCGAACATACATCGTCACAATAAAAGGAGAACCGACAATGGCTGATTATAAACTGTGGAACGCACTGAAAGACGCTAAAAAATATCGCTGGGTGGAACTTTCTCACTCGCTGAACAACGAAAGCCCCTACTGGTCCGGTATCCCGGAAGGCTCTGTGGAGCTGGCAAAGACCGTGTGGGACTGGGGCAAGCCGGAACTGGAATGCCTGATCCAGACCTTCAAATTCCCCGGACAGTTTGGTACCCATATCGACTTCCCGGGTCACTTCATCAAGGGCAAAGCACTGTCCGAAAAGTACGATGTGAATGACCTGATTTTCCCGCTTGTGGTCATTGATATCTCTGAGCAGGCCAAGAAAGACCCCCGCTACGCTGTGACGGTGGAGGACATCAAGGCCTATGAAGCAAAGTACGGCCCCATCCCGGATGGTGCGCTGGTGGCTCTGCGCAGCGACTGGTACAAGAAGTGGCCGGATATGGATGCGCTGTCCGGCATCGACGCAGAGGGTAAAGAAAATGCCCCCGGCTGGTCGCTGGAAGCATTGGAGTATATCTACAAGGTGCGCAACGCCGCCGCCAACGGCCACGAAACGCTGGATACCGATTCCTCTGCGGTGGCGGAGGAAAAGGGTGATCTTGCCTGTGAGCGCTATGTTCTGGACAACGACAAGCTGCAGGTGGAGGTGCTTGCAAATCTGGATAAAGTTCAGCCTGCCGGTGCGGTGGTCATCGTTTCTTACCCTCGCATCGAAGGTGCAACCGGCCTGCCCGCACGAGTCTGGGCCATTACCGAATAAGAGCGGAGAAGTGGGAAAATGTCCTTTGAAAAAGCAAAAGCAGATCTGGAAGAAAAAGGCTTGGGAGACCATGTCATTGTGCTGAACGAGTCCTCGGCCACCGTGGCGGAGGCAGCCCACGCCTTGGGCGTAGAGCCTGCCAGCATCGCAAAAACATTGTCGGTTTTGCAGGGCGAAAAGCCGGTGCTCATCGTCACCGAGGGCACGGCAAAGCTGGACAACCACAAGTACAAGAGCCTGTTCCACATCAAGGCCAAAATGATCCCCTACGATGAGGTGGAGACCTATGTGGGTCATGCGCCCGGCGGCGTGTGCCCCTTTGGGGTGAACGAGGGCGTGGCGGTCTATCTAGACGAGAGCCTGCGCAAGTTCGATACCGTCTACCCGGCGGCGGGCAACGGACACACCGCCGTCAAGCTGACCTTGCAGGAGCTGGAAGCCGCCGCCGGAGCCGAGGGCTGGGTGGATGTCTGCAAGGAGCCGGAAGGCGAGTAAGGTATCACAAGATAAACGCAAAGGGAGTTCTGCCCGGACCTTCGTCCGTGACAGAACTCCCTTTTTGCTTCGCAGAATAATTCACAACACACCTCTATCTTTATTTCTACCGCAAGTCAAGAAATTAGTGCAACATTCAAACAGCATATTTGCGATATGCCATTCAACGCTGTTGCTGTTGCATTAAAAAAGTTGAATTGCTATAAAAGCATATAGTTAGCTTCTCCTAAAAACCCTTGACCTTTTTGCCGGAGCCATGCTGTATGTGGTGGAAGAGCTGATCCCGGAAATGTCGCAGGGACAGAACTCCAACGTTGGCACGGTGTTTTTACGGTGGGCTTCAGCGTGATGATGGTGCTGGATGTGGCACTGGGGTGATGGTTGAGGAATTCCGAAAGCGAAATCTACTTCAAAATCTCCGAAAATGCCGAAACTTCTTGACAGAGACAGCAGCAGGGCGTATTATTTTGGCAGAGAGACCGCTGAAAAGCGGCTTTTTATAGGATCGAAAGTTAGCGTTATCTAACTTGTGACACAAGAATTGCCGGTCTGTCACCCGGAGCAGTGGGCGCATCTGGTAAAAAGCATTGCATTGTGAATGGTAAACAGAAAGAGGGTAGGGCTATGTCCTTTTTTGAAAACACCCGCAAGCCCGTAGGTCTTGGTGGGAAGATCATGGTTGCTATGATGAACTTTGGACACAGCGCAATGGCAGAATGGGGGCTGAGTTTTTTACAGCCTGCCCCGGATGCTATGGTGCTGGACTGCGGCTGCGGCGGCGGGGCGAACATCAAAACGATGTTGAAACTTTGTCCCAACGGCAAGGTGCAGGGCATCGACTATTCGGCAGTCAGTGTAGAAAAAGCGCGAAAAGTCAATGCCAGTGCCATTGCGGCAGGGCGGTGTGCTGTGCAGCAGGCAAGTGTGGCAGAGTTACCGTTTGAAGCAGAGCGGTTTGATGTGGTGACCGCCTTTGAAACGGTCTATTTCTGGCCGGAACTTGCGCAAAATTTCAAAGAGGTCTATCGGGTGCTGAAGCCCGGCGGAACCTTTTTCATCTGTAACGAAGCAAACGGCGAAACAACAAAAGACGACAAATGGACGCAAATCATTAACGGTATGACCATCTATACGGATGCTGATCTGAAAGTGTATCTGGAACAAGCAGGATTTTATCAGATCCAGAGCCACAAAAACAAAAAGGGCTGGCTGTGCGTCACAGCACAGAAATGAGGTGCGATCATGAATGTGAGTAAAGAGAAGAAAGCAATCGTCGCGGGTATGGTCGGTTGCTTGCTCTATGTGATCGGCGACTTTTTGTTTTCGGCGACCGGGAAAAGCCAAAGCACAGAATCCATTGGGCTGATGGTCAAGGTAGCCTATCTCGATATGGCGACATGGCGCATGGTGCTCAGCATCATCTGCGGCGTGCTGGGAACAGCACTTTATTACATCGGCTTTCACCAGATGTGGAAACTCCTGAAGCGGCATCTCTCCCAACCGAAACAGCGGAAGTGGGTCAAGATGTTTCAGGCTGCATATCTCACCGGTACGGTCTGCTGGGGTTATGTCCACGCCATGTTTATGAATGTGGCACTGATCTTTAAGTTTACCTTTGTGCAATACGACGATATGCGGGCGGCGGCTGAAATTGCCAACAAGGTGTTTTACTGCAATGCCGCGCCGCTGCTGGCATCGTATATTCTCTGCGATGTGCTGCTTTCCATCGTGATGCTCGTGCTGATCTGGAAGCGAATGCTCCCATTGAAAAGCACAGGACAGCGGATACTGGCGTCCCTCTGCAATCCTATCGCCTTTGCCGGGATCGTGGGCAATCTGTTCACGCTTCTGCCGTGGCCGCTTAATCAGATCGACCACGGAACGGAATCCACCGGGCACCTGCTGGTTCTGGCGCTTGGACTGGTTCTCCTGCGAGAAATGACAAAAAGCGGAGAGTTAAAAGAGGTGGAGGTCAGACGATGAAGGAGACTTATCTTTCCCGTGACTTCCGGGAGACTGCGGCACAGCGCTTTCCCACGCAGGCAAAGCAGCTGAACGCCGCTTTTGATGCACGCCTGAGTGCGTTGCTGGCTGAAAATGCGGGTGCAAGCAAGGAAAAGCAATACCACCTCAAGCGGCAGATCTTGCCGGGCATTGCAGCCTACGAGACCTTGCAGCGGGTCATGCCGAAAGAAGAAGCACTGCAAACCGTTCACGGCTATGTGGAGCGGCTGGCGAGAACGAGCCACAAACAGCTTGCCGCCCTGCTGCACATACCGGGGCTTTACCGCCTTGTTCCCGGTGTTTTTGTCAAATCCACCCGGAGCGTTTTCGGCCCGGCGGCGGGCTTTGACCCAAAAGAGCTGCAGACCGGCAACGGCATCTGGCGTGTGGATATGATGAAGTGTCCCTATCACGACACCTGTGCAGAATACGGCTGCCCGGAGCTGTGCCGCTGTTTTTGTGACAGTGATGACATCAGCTATACCGGGCTGCATCCGAAACTGATCTGGGAGAGAACCATGACGCTGGGGCGCGGCAATGATCGCTGTGATTTTTGCATGAAGGTTCGATAATAGCGGGGAGACATATTGGCATGGAGCACTTTCTGGCAGACGGCGAGACAGTGGCAGATGCGCAGCAGAATCAGGAAAGTGAAATACAATGAAAGTTACAACATTAGACGAGAAATCCATCCGTGATATCGGCCATGCCTTCGGCTATTATGACTATGGAGAGGAAACAGGAATGTCCGCTGCCTTTTCCGGGAAAGAAGCCACGGCAAACTATATCTGCGCTTATGTGCGCGGGGTGCTGCGGGGCGGCTTTCTGCACACCACCAGCGAGCGGGGCGAGGGCTATATCGCCTACAAGCTGCCGAAGGAGAAGATGGGGCTCAAGACCAGGTGGCTCATTGCCTGCGGGATGCTGCACAACTCTACTCTGAAGCGCCTTCTACGGTTTGGAATCGCCATCAAGCGGGGCGGCGCTTCCCTGCAAGACCGCATGGACAAGGAAAAGAAGCCTTATATTTTCGTTGGCCTTGTCTGTGTGCGGGAGAAATATCAGGGGCAGGGTTATATGCGCAAGGTGCTGAACTTTGCATTTGCCGAGGGCGACCGGCTGGGCGTGCCGGTGATTCTGGAAACGGATGCCAAAAGTAAGTGCGACAAATATGTGCATCTGGGCATGGAACTTGCCGGGATGCACGATCTTGGTGCATTTGGCAAGCTGTATGATTTGATCAGGTACCCGGAGCCGACCAAAGCAAACGGGACAGTGTGAGGAAAGGACGGCGGCGCAATAAAGAAAAAACAAAACTGTTCATCCGCTGGTGCATACGGTAAAACCAAAGGGAGTTCTGTCCGGACCTTCGTCCGTGACAGAACTCCCTTTTTTACTTCATAAATCTCAGTGCGAAGGTCTGCCGGGCAGCAGGAAAAAGACGTTCATAGCGCTGCCTGCTGCCACGCTCAGCGGAGCAAAAACCACACGCCCAGCAGAATCGCAAGGAAAATCAGATTGGACAGGGTGAACAGCCCGAAATACTGTTTCTTCCCCTGTGGCAGCTCCCGTGCGATCTGCCGGTAGGAAATAAGACTGGCCATGGATGCAATCAGAGTGCCAAGACCTCCCAGATTGGTGCCGATAATGAGGGCTTGTGTCTCTGCCGTGAACCCGGACAGCAGCAGGGCAGCGGGAACATTGCTGGTGACCTGCGAAGCAAGAACCGCTACCAGAACTTCCCGACCGGTCAAAAACTCCTGCAGCCAGCCGGAGAAAGCGGGAATGCGGCCAAGATTGCCAATGAAGATGAAAAAAGCTACAAAGGTCAGAAGCAGGGAATAGTCCACCGTCCGCAAGGTGCGTGGGTCTGCAAAAAGGGCGCAGACGAGCACAGCGGCAAAGGCAATGCCATAGGGCAGCACCCGGATCACGGACAGCAGGCAAACGGCAAACAACATCAGATACAGCAAGATGATTTTCTGATCTCCCTGAGATGCAGAGGAAGAAACAAGCTCGTCCACGGAGAGGGCGGCAGAGGTTTTCCGGCAGACCATTGCTGCCCAAGCCAGCAGCAGGAGCAGAGAGACCAGGGTGTAGGGCAGCATAAGAAGCACAAAGCCTCCGATGCTCATGCCGCTTTTTCCGTAAAGATAGAGGTTCTGCGGGTTGCCGATGGGAGTCAGCATACTGCCAAGGTTTGCCGCAACGGTCTGCATACAGACCACCGGGATCAGAAGAGCGCGGCGGACATCTGCTCCCAGACGGTTCAAGACCACGAATGTAAAGGGAACGAAGGTCAGCAGGGAAACATCGTTGGTAATGAACATACTTCCGAAAAAGCACAGCCCGACCAGTACCATCGTCAGCTGAAAGGTGCTGTGAGTGCGGGACAGCAATGTGCGTCCCAGCCCATCAAAAAAGCCTTGCCGCCGCAGCCCGGCCATGACCGTCATCAGGGAAAACAGGATCGCCAGTGTGCGCAGGTCGATGTAGCCGATATACTGCACATCCGGCGGAACAAAGAAGGCGGAGACAACGGCCAGAACAGCGGCTGCGGTGAGGACCGTTTCCTGCTGGAGAAATTGTTTGAGTTTCATAGAGACACATCCTTATAGTTGCAAAGGCAGTCCTGATGCGGTGCCGGACGGCCTTTTTGGTATTTCAGAACAGCAGCTTTTGCAATTCATTTTTGCAGCACCATCCTACTCCATTAGCGGGGCATCGTCAAGAGAAAACAGAAAAAACGCGATTCGAGCAAGAAAAAACGGATGGCTCCGCAGAACCATCCGCTAAAACCGGTATACTTAGTCTTTCCGATACTTATACGCACCCTCAATGGCGTCAATTTCCGTGGGAATACAGAAGTTTACGTCCTGATACATGGAAGAGTAGCCTTTTAAGCAAGGATTCCGGTGGACTGCAAAAACAGCACCAGCATCATCACCGGGGCAACATAGCGGATCATCACCCGGTAGAGCTTCTTGCGGCGGAAGGTCTCGCCGCCCCGCTGCATCTCGTCAATGACGTAATCCGGCGTCATGACCCAGCCGATCAGGATGGTGGACAGCAGGGCAATGAAAGGCATCATGACGCTGTTGCTGACGTAGTCCATGATATCCAGCAGCTGAGCCGCAGAGCCGTTGGGCAGCTGTACCTCAAAATAGAAAATGCTGTAACCCAGCGCAATGATGGCGGAAGCGGCCAGATAAATGACCGCCAGCACAAGCACCGTCTTTTTGCGGCCCGAGTGGAAGATCTCCATGCAGTTGGCGGTGATGGATTCCAGCACCGAGATGCAGGAGGTCAGGGTGGCAAAAATAGCGGTGACGAAGAACAGGATGCCCACGAAAGTACCGGCCTTGCCCATGGCGGCAAACACCTTGGGCAGAGAGACGAACATCAGGCTGGGGCCTGCGCTCATGCCCTCGGTGCCGGAGAACACATACACGGCGGGGATGATCATAGCACCGGCCAGCAGAGCCACGCCGGTATCAAAAATCTCGATCTGATTCACCGCCTTGTTCAGGTCTACGTCCGGTTTGACGTAGGAACCGTAGGTGATCATAATACCCATGGACACGCTGAGAGAGAAGAACAGCTGGCTCATGGCGTCCAGCAAAATCTGCAAAAAGCGGCTGACGGTCAGCCCTTCCATATGCGGGGTCAGGTAGTAGCGCAGACCTTCCAGACCGGTGCGCATCTGCCCGGAGGCGTCCTCGTGGCGCAGGGTGAGGGCGTAGCCCGCGATCACGACCACCAGCACCAGCAAAATGGGCATCATGTAGCGTGACACCCGCTCAATGCCGCCCTCCACGCCGTTGTACACGATGAAAGCTGTTACGCCCATGAACAGCAGAGCGAACACCACGGGCGACACCGGCGAGGTGATAAAGCTGGTGAAATAGCCGTCCTCGGCAGCGGCGGCAGACTGCCCGGTGAGGTAGACCACCGCATATTTCGTGATCCACCCGCCGATGACGGCGTAGTAGGTCATGATCAGAACCGGCACCAGAAAGGTGAGGATGCCGAGAAATTTCCACTTGGGGCGCATGGTCTCGTAGGCGCGGATGGCACTCTGCTTGGTGCGGCGTCCGATGGCGATATCCGAGGTGAGCAGGGTGAAGCCAAAGGTCAGCACCAGCACCAGATACACCAGCAAAAACAAACCGCCGCCATCCTTTGCGGCAAGGTACGGAAACCGCCACAGGTTGCCGACACCCACCGCACTTCCGGCGGCAGCAAGGACAAATCCGATTTGTCCGGAGAAACTGCTTGCTTTCTTTTCCATGATTCTCAAACTCCTATCCTAACTGCAATCCAGCATTTTGATTCGTTGGCAACAACGGCTGGATTGCGTGTCGCAAAAGATGCTGCTTGGAGCAGGCATCTTGTTTATCTTGCGACGAACTATTGTAATATAGGATAACATGAAGTATCATATCAGTAAACCCAATAAAATTACTACGACCTATAAATTTTACTTATGGAGCGTTTGCGATGCGGGAACAGAAAGACCGATACGAGATATTCTTGAAAGTATGCGAAACGGGCAGCTTTTCCAAAGCAGCGGAGGCACTGAACTATACCCAATCCGGCATCAGCCAGATGATGGCAGGGCTGGAAGAAGAACTGGGGGTGCAGCTGTTCGCCCGCATCAACCGGGGCGTGACCCTGACCGATAACGGGACACGTCTTTTGCCCTATATCCGGGAACTGGCAAACCAGAAGACCCGGCTGCGGCAGGCGGCGTTCAACATCAACCACAAGGTGGAGGGTAAACTGCGGGTGGGCAGCTTTTCCAGCATCACAACGCTCTGGATGCCGGAAGTCGTGCACTATTTCAAGGAGCATTACCCGAAGGTGAAGATTGAAATTCTGGACGGCAACTATGATGAGATCCGGGAATGGATCATCCGTGGACAGGTGGACTGCGGTTTTCTCTCGTCCATTGTGGCAGACGACCTGAAATTCTACCCGCTCCGGGACGACCCGCTGTGTGCTGTGTTCCCGGAGGGGCATCCGCTGGCTGCACAGCCCAGTGCTGTCTCTTATACACATCTCCGAGCCCACGAGACGGACTCCTATCTCGTATGCCGTCTTCTGCTTGAAAAAAAAAAAAAACAAAAAAACACAAACAAAACAAAACAACAACAAAATGTCAAGCATCACCACAATTAATAGCAACTAAATATCAGATACCTACGTATATACCACTTATAATACCATACCTATTCAAAA
>OJJW01000501.1_pt1 | contig 10118 bp, 10 predicted proteins | sample 1596331 | NCBI WGS metagenome assembly OJJW01 (sample SAMEA4350156, study PRJEB24818) | metagenome | biome: human; feature: gut; material: faeces | place: Denmark | collected 2013-09 | reverse complement strand
TTTGTCTTCCTCTGCTAAGTTCTGATGCTGGTCTTCCTTGTCTCGCTTGAATCTTTGTTAACTCTGTTTAGCCTCCTTGTGCTGCGATCAGGCCTTGGCCGTTCTTTTTTTTTTTTTTTTTTCAAGCAGAAGACGGCATACGAGATAGGAGTCCGTCTCGTGGGCTCGGAGATGTGTATAAGAGACAGGCCATAAGTGATTCCTTCCTTTCAAAATCCCGAGGGGATATTCCAGTTTTACTTGCTCAGACCCTGCCCTTTCAGCATATTCTGCAAAACGGTCAGGTCTGCGGACAGGTCCATGCTCTCTGCCGCGTACAGGGCATCCAGCTGGTTTTCAAAAGCGGTGGCAATGGAGGCAGCGTTGTGCTCCACCTCGGCGCGGATGGCGGCGGCGTTCTCGCCCCGCACACCCTGCTTTGCAAGCTTTGCATACTGCTGCAAAACGTTTACGGCGTCCGGCAGATAATAGTTGGCAAACCGGCGCACCTGCTTTGCCTTGGCGGGGTTTGCTTCCACGGTTTCCACGATGGAGCGTCCTGCCTTTTCCATGCGGGTCATGGCGGCAGACAGCTGCGGGTCGGGCAGTGTCTCGTTCAGCGCGTGCAGGGTGTCCAGCTTCTGCTGGATATCGGTCAGCATCTGGTCCACATCCTCCACACCGGTGTGGAAGGGTACCTCGTGCTCCACCACCCGGGGCGGGCAGGTCTTTTTTGCCACGCCAAAGGCCACGGCGGCACCGCCCAGCGCCACCAGCAGCGCCCATAATTTATACACCGGCAGCACCGCGCACAGCACCACGAACACCAGCGCCATGGCGTAAAAAGGCAGCACGCTGGGCTTTTGGGTGCGGATGATCTTGCTCATGGTCATTTCTCCTTGTCCGGGGCAGTGCGCCCCTTATGATATCCATAATACAACGTCCGCAAAAAAACGCAAGTATCCCGCAAAAGAATTTACAGCCTTGTCATCATTTTACGATCCAGTCTGCCAGCGCAGCGCCCCAAAGTGCTTCCAGCCGGGCGGGGCTGCACGCGGCGTTGGCGGGGCTTGTGCTCGGCAGACGGACAGCCGGGATGCCGGTAAGCGGCTGCTGATATTTTGTGTAGATACGGTAGGCTGTGGCGCCGTTGCAGAACACCGCCCGGATGGGTGCTTTGCGCAGCAGCCCGGCGATATCGTTGGGCACCACATCCCGGATGGAGGCATCCGACGCGCCAGTGATGGTGCAGCTTTCCAGCGTATCCCACAGCGCCAGCCCGTGGCGCAAAAGCAGCTGTTTTTTGGCAGCGATATCCTCCCGCGCGGGCAGCGGCTCCCCGGTCAGCGCCGCCAGCAGCGGCCAGAACCGATTTTGCGGATGACCGTAGTAAAAGGCCATCTCCCGGCTTTTGGGGCTGGGCCATGTGCCTAAAATCAGCGCCCGGCTGTGGTCATCGTATACCGGCGCAAAGCTCATAAGCTGCCGCCTGCGCTTTCAATATTGCCCCATGCAGAGCCGAAGTCTTTGCCGGAGGGCTCCGCACGGGGGCCATCGAACCACAGCTCCTCGATCAGCGCCGCCACGCCGTCCTCCCGCACGTCCCCGATGATCCGGTCGGCAGCGGCCTTGGCGTCCGGGGTGCCGTTTGCCATGCAGGCACTCAGGCCCGCGACTTTCAGCATCCCCACATCGTTGGCAGAATCGCCCACAGCCACAGCATCCGCCAGCGTAAGCCCCATCTGTGCACACAGGTCGGCAAGCCCTACGCCCTTATCCATACCGCCGCGCACGATATCGTAGTAGCAGTAGCCGTCCGCGTTCTGCGCGCCCGTCTGCATCCAGTGCAGGCCAAGGTAACCGTATTTTTCGTGGAAGCGCTCCACCTCCTGCGGCGGCATGGCGGCAAAGGCGGCGTGGGGCATATCCAAAAGATGCCTGTCCTGATCCTCGCCGTCCACACAGTCCAGCCCGGGGCTGTTCATCATCTGATAGCCGGTGTGCAGATACTCGTACTCGCAGTAGGCGTAATAGGCATCCCGGAAGTTGAATTGCAGCGGGTAGTTATAATCCTCGCAAAAATCCACCAGCACATACATCTCCTCGCTGGTAAGCGGATGCTCGGCTATTACGTTGCCCTGCCTGTCCACCACGCAGGCACCGTTGCAGGTAATGGCGTAGTCGTACCGGATGCCGCCCAGCTGGTTTTTATCCCGGATACCGGGATAGGAACGGCCGGTGCTAAGCACGAATTTGCCCCCGGCAGCTTGCAGCTTTTTTACCGCCTTTACCACCGCCGGGCGGGGCTTTGCTTCTCCAAAGGGCATCAACGTGTTGTCGTAATCGCTTGCCAGAATCTTATATTGCATGATCATCTCTCCTGTGTGCATCGTTTTCTCCCAGTATAACACATTTCAAAGTCCAGCGGGAGAGGGGGAATATTAAAAATGCCCTCCGCTTGCGCTCTGGGCAAATATAGCGGAAACTTCTTTTGATATAGGGCGTTTGTCGCGCTCTGCGGAGCGCTCCAAACGCATTTTTCACGGAAAGGGTCGTAAAGACAAGATACAGCCTTTCCCGCAGCGCCGCGCTTTCGCAGAAAGCGGCGCTGCAAATGCCGTTTTCCTCCACGACCCCACCTGTGAAAAAAGGGTTCAGAAACGCCCGCAGGCGTTTCTGAACCCCAAAATTCAAAATAATATTTCCTTAGCTTATGCGCAAAGCAACGCGGAGCGCATTAAAAATCGTTTTCTTCACGGGAAATCAGGCAAACACCGCCACGACCACCTGCATCGCCACGCCCACAAAGGCACCGGCGGCCCACGTCAGGCCGGTGATGAAGAGGTTCTGCTTCCACGAGGGGTTGGCACGCCACAGCACCGCCAAACCCACACCGGCACCGGTGCACAGCCCCGCCACAAGGCTGGAAAAGCGCAGCGCACCCTCCACATACAGCTGGGTCAGCAGCACGCTGGCGGCGCAGTTGGGGATCAAGCCCACCAGAGCCGCCACCACCGGCTGGAAGAAGCCCATGCCGCCCAGCACCTCAGCGAATACATCCTCGCCCACGCCTTCCACGATCACGCCAAACACCAGACTGAAGGCGAAGATGAACACAAAGATCTCCAGCGTGTGGCGCAGCGCTGCCTGCCAGATGGGCTTTTCGTTGCCCTCGGCATCGCTGTGTTCCTCGTGGCAGTCCACCTCGTCCGCATGGCCGGTGTAGCCGCCCCGCAGACCCTTGGGCAGCACGCCCCGCAGCACAAAATCCAGCACAAAGCCCACCACGATGGCGTACAACACCTTGATGACCATCAGGACGGCCAGCTTATCCCAGTAGGCGGGCATGGATACCAGCAGCGGGATCGCTTCGTCGCTGGTGGCAAGGTACACTGCCATCAGCGTGCCCAGCGTGATGACCCGGGAAGCGTAGAAGTTGGACGCAATGGCGGAGAAGCCGCACTGCGGCACACAGCCCAGCACTGCGCCCGGCACAGCGCCCCAGCGCCCGCCGCCCGCCAGCAGCGCCTCGATGCGCTCGCCGTGGCGGTGCTCGATATACTCGATCAGCAGATAGGCCAAAAACAGAAAGGGCAGCATCTTGGCGGTATCCACCAGAGTTTCGCCCAGAACATCCAGAAACAGTTCCATAAATAATCGCTCCAAAGACCCGCAGGGGGTCGTCTCTCAATAATTTGCAATCAGTTTGCATTTTCGTGCAGGGAAGATTATACACGATATGCTTCCCAATTGCAATACCAAATTGCAAATTGGTTGCAATTTTATGTTATGGAACGTTGTAGCGCTTAAAAATACGATTTCGAATGGTCTCCGCGTCTTACGGGTTGCGGCAACCAGCATTTGCAGCGTTGCTGCCGGGACAGCTTTCTGCCTACCTTTAGCGTGCAAAAACGCTCCGCTGGGCCAGAGGCAGGGAGGGGTGTTCCGAGTCCCCCTCCCTACCTCTGGACTCCACCCACCCCGCAACGGGCCAAGGGCTGCTCGCCCTTGACAATCCTAAAGAAGAAGTCGAAGCACAAAAAAGCTAGCGCTGCGCCAGTCGGCGCTAGCGCTAGCTTTTTTCGCTTCTCCATCTATAACCCCTCAGTCGCTACGCGACAGCTCCCCCAAGGGGGAGCGAGCGCCCGCCCGCAGCGCCGCGCTTTCGCAGAAAGCGGCGCTGCAACTGCCGTTTTTCTCCACGACCCCACCTGTGAAAATGGGGTTCAGAAACGCCCGCAGGCGTTTCTGAACCCCGAAATAAAAAATAATATTTCCTTAGCTTATGCGCAGAGCAACGCGGAGCGCATTCCAAATCGTCCCACGCAGCAAGGAAGCTGCGGTCTGTTTTACCCCTTCAGCGGTACAAAGCCCACAAGGTCTTTGACGACCTCGCCGCCGATGATAAGACCGGCTACCGAAGGCACAAAGGCGTTGGAGCCCGGCACTGCGCGGCGCACAGTGCACTTGCGCTGGGTACCCGGGGGACAGATGCAGTGGTTCTTGCAGCTGATGGAGTCGTCCTCGATGGGGGTCATGGCAGGCTCCTTGGAGTAGACCACCTTCAGGTGCTTGATCTTGCGCTTGCGGCACTCGGTCCGCATCACCTTTGCCAGCGGGCAGACAGAGGTCTTGTAGATGTCGGTCACCTCAAAGCGGGTGGGGTCCATCTTGTTACCTGCGCCCATGGAGCAGATGATGGGGGTGCCCGCTTCCTTGCACTTCATCACCAGCGCCAGCTTGCCGGTGACGGTGTCGATGGCGTCCACCACATAGTCGTACTGGGTAAAATCGAAGTCGTCCTGCGTCTCCGGGCCAAAGAAGCACCGGTGGGTGGTCACCTTGATGTTGGGGTCGATGTCGTGGATGCGCTGTTCCGCTACATCTACCTTATATTGTCCCACCGTGCTGCGGGTGGCGATGATCTGACGGTTGAGGTTGGTCAGGCAGACCTTATCGTCATCGATCAGATCCAGTGCGCCCACGCCGCTGCGTGCCAGCGCCTCCACCGTGTAGCCGCCCACGCCGCCGATGCCAAACACTGCCACCCGGGCGTGGTGCAGCTTTTCCATAGCCTCTGCACCCAGCAGCAGCTGAGTGCGGGAATACTGATCCTGCATTTTGTTCTCCTTACTTTTCTACGCGGGTGATGGTGCCGCCGCCCAGCACCACATCGCCCTGATACAGCACGGCAGCCTGCCCCGGGGTGGGGGCACGCTGGGGCTGGTCAAATTCCAGTCGGAAACCGTTTTCTGCGGGGTAAACGGTGGCCTGCTGCTCGGCCTGATGATACCGGGTGCGGGCGGTGACCCGCAACGGCTCGGTCAGCGCCGGGATGGCGATCCAGTTCACATCCTCTGCGTAGACGATGCGGTCAAACAGTTCGCTTTCCAGCCCGACGGTGACGGTATTGGCCTGCATATCCTTGCCGCAGACGTACACCGGTGCGCCCAGCGCAAGACCAAGCCCCTTGCGCTGTCCCAGCGTGTAGCGCACCGCGCCGCTGTGGGTGCCCACCACCTTGCCGCTCCGATCCAGAAAATCCCCGGCGGGGTAGTGCTTGCCGGTAAACTGCTCCATAAAGCGGGCATAGTCGCCGTCCGGCACAAAGCAGATATCCTGACTGTCGTGCTTCTGGGCGTTGATAAAGCTGTGCTCCTGCGCGATCTTTCGCACCTCGGTCTTGTGCAGCGCACCCAGCGGCAGACGGATATGCGCCAGCTGCTCCTGCGTAAGGTTATACAGCACATAACTCTGATCCTTGCCCTCGTCCAGTCCCTTTTTCAGCAGCCAGCGGCCGGTGGCTGCGTCCTGTTCCACCCGGGCGTAGTGGCCGGTGACCACATACTCCATGCCGTGCTCTGCAGCCCAGTCCAGCAGGTGGCGGAACTTCATATATTTATTGCAGTCGATGCAGGGGTTGGGGGTACCGCCCGTCTCGTAGACGCGGATAAACTTTTCAATGATCTGTGCCCGGAAGTCGGCGGTGAAATCCAGTACCTGATACGGCATATCCAGCGCAAAGGCCACCTCGGCGGCGTCCTCAATATCTTTCTCCGAGCAGCAGGTCTGGTAACCGGACTGTCCCAGCGTTTCGTTGTGGGTAAGCCGCATGGTGATGCCGGTGCAGTCGTAGCCCGCCTGCTGCATCAGGCAGGCCGCCACCGAGCTATCCACGCCGCCGCTCATGGCAATGAGGGCGCGGGGACGGTTTGCAGGGTTCTGAGTGGTCATAGATTCTCCTTTTATGGGTTCAACATACTAAAGCAGTAGTATAATACTACCGCAGCATAAACCGCTTGTCAAGACGCTATAATTTTCTGCGCCACAGCCAGCAGCGCCGGTTTTTCATTGGGGTATTCTGCGCGTATCACGCCGTCCAGCAGTGCTTCCAGCACCCGGCGCAGCGCAGGCCCTGCCGGAATGCCCGCCGCCATCAGGTCGCGGCCGTTCACCGCCAGCTGGCTCACCCGGCAGCATACGCCGTCGGCTTCCAGCTGCCGCGCCCGCTGTGCCGCAAGGGCGCAAGCCGGGGCATTCTGCGGTTGCAGCGCCGCGCACAGTGCACACAGCCGCTCCACGGTGCGCAGCCCATATCGGCCTAAAAGCTGCCGGATGTGGATATCACCGGGGTGTGCAGAAGCTTTCTCCTCGGAGAAACTTCTGCACACGCCCTCCCCTGCCGTTTCCCGCACCAGCACTGCGGTCTCCTCGATACAGGTATTAGAGCAGCGCAGCCGTTTGAGCACCCGGCGGGTGTCGGTCTCGCCCAGAGCGCCCAGCAGCGCCGCCCAGCGCACCGGCAGGTTTTTCTCCCCCGCCGGGCAGGCATCCACCACCGGCTTTGCGGCATCAAGTGCCGCCGGGGTCAGCTCCGGCAGTACCACCGCCAGCACTGCGGGTTCCAGATACGCCCCCGGCTGCGGGGCGGTCAGCAGCTTTGCCAGCTCCTCCTGAATGCGCTCGGCAGAGATGCAGTCCAAGTGGGGTGCCAGCTGCCGCGCCGCCCGGGCGGTGGCTGCGTCCAGCGCAAAGCCAAACCTTGCGGCAAAGCGGTACAGCCGCAGAATACGCAGCGCATCCTCGGTGAACCGCTGCTGCGGCTCGCCTACCGCCCGCAGCAGACCGTTCTGCAGATCTTTTTGCCCGCCAAAGGGGTCTACCAGACCCTCGGCTTCATTATAAGCCATGGCGTTGATGGTAAAATCCCGCCGGGCAAGATCCTCCCGCACGTCCGGGACGAACTGCACTGCGTCCGGGTGACGGCCATCGGTATAGCTGCCCTCGGTGCGGAAGGTAGTGGTCTCGTACAGCCGCCCGCCGTATTTGATGGTAACCGTGCCGTGCTGCAAGCCGGTGGGGATGCACTGCTCTGCCCCGAACAGCTCCATCACCTGCTGCGGCAGGGCGCTGGTGCACAGGTCCCAGTCGTGGGCGGTGCGCCCCAAAAGACTGTCCCGCACGCAGCCGCCCACGGCGTAGGCTGCGTAGCCCGCTGCGTGCAGGGTGTCCAGCAGGGCAGCTGCCCCGGGGTCAAGTGTCAGCTTCATTCCTCGTTCTCCTCGTAATGCAGGGTGATGCGCTTGCCGTCAAAGCCGCATTCTGCCGCAGGGAATACGCTTTGCGCCTGTGCAAGCTGCTGTTCCGGGTCGGTGATCATGGGGGAATAGTGCACCAGCCACAGCCGCTTTGCCCCGGCCTTTGCAGCCAGCGCCGCGCTCTGGCCAAAGGTGCTGTGCCCCCACTGCGCGGCCTGCTCCTGCTGCTCCGGCAAAGCGTAGGTGGCATCGCAGAGCAGCAGGTCTGCGCCCTGCGCCGCCTGTTCCAGCGCCGGGCAGGGCGCACTGTCGCCGGAAAAGACGAACCGCAACCCCTTGCGGGGTGCGCCCAGCACCTCAGCGGGCTGCACCATGCGCTCTGCCAGCGGCACAGCCTGTCCCCGCTGCAAAAGCCGCCATTGGGTCACCGGTACGCCCAGCGTCCGCGCCTTTTCCGGGTCGAACCTGCCCGCCCGGGGCAAGTCCAGCCGGTAGCCCAGACTGCGCACCCGGTGCTTTGTTGCCACCGGCAGCAGCGTTGCCCCGGCGGGCCATCCATCCGAAAGAGCATCCAGCGCCACAAGCTGCCCGGCGCGGCAGATAAGCGGCTTTACTGCGTAGGGCAGCGGCCCGGTCAGGGCATACACCGCCCGCCAGACCTCCAAAAGCCCCTCCGGCCCCAGCAGCACCAGCGGACGGTTGCGTCCCTGCGCCCCAAGGGTCTGCAAAAGCCCGGGCAGACCAAAGATATGGTCTCCGTGGTAGTGGGTCAGGCAGATGGCATCCGCGCGCATCAGGTTCACCCCGGCGCGGCGGGCGGCGGTCTGGGTGCCCTCGCCGCAGTCCAGCAGCAGGCTGTGCCCGCCACACTCCGCCACCGCGGCGGTCAGGGCGCGCTCCGGCAGCGGCATGGTGGCAGCCGTGCCCAGTAGTGTAATGGTCAGCATAAGCAGTTCCTCCGTGGTTCTTCCCTGTTATCTTACCACAAACCCCGCCGGTGCACAATTCTTTCTGCCGCGGCATAAGCTGGGCAGAGCCTTGAAAAAGGAGGGCGCAGCCTATGCAGCGAGACCGCAGAAAACGCTATTTCCCTGCCCGGCGTCCAGTGCTTTTGCGCCGGGTGCTGCTGGTGCTGTGCATTCTGGCGGTGCTGTGGCTGGGGTACAGCTGCATGATGCCGCAGCTGCTTTTTTCTGCCCGGGGCACCATGATTTTTGTGCCGGACCCGCCGCTCCGGCGGTAAACGGAAAACACATTCCTTCAGCACCGCGCCATCCCCCCGCCGCACAAGTCCATACTTGAAGAAAAACGCAAAATAGTGTATTATATAGTATTATGAGTATAAGGGGCACGCTGTGTGCCCTGACAGGGGGAACCTATATGGCTGATAAAAACTTTCTGACAGATATCATCGATGCCGACCTTGCCGAGGGCAAGGTGCAGCAGATCCACACCCGCTTCCCGCCGGAGCCCAACGGCTATCTGCACATCGGCAGCGCCAAGGCCATCTATATCAACTGGTCCATTGCCAACCAGTACGGCGGCAAATTCAACCTGCGTCTGGACGACACCAACCCCGCCCGCGAAGGCGAGGAGTATGTCAACAGCATCATCGAGGATCTGCACTGGCTGGGTGCCGACCCCAACGGCGGCATCTTCTACGGCAGCGACTACTTTGATAAATGCTACGAGTACGCCGAAAAGCTCATCATGGAGGGCAAGGCCTACGTGGACGACCTGACCCGCGACGAAATGCGCGAGTACCGCGGTGCCGACGCCGGCAAGCCCAGCCGTCCTTCTCCGTGGCGTGACCGCACCCCGGAAGAGAATCTGGATCTGTTCCGCCGGATGCGTGCCGGTGAGTTCCAGGAGGGCGAAAAGACCCTGCGTGCCAAGATCGATCTGGCCAGCCCCAACATGAATATGCGCGACCCGGCCATCTACCGCATCAAGTACGCCGAGCATCACCGTCAGGGCAGCAAGTGGTGCATCTACCCGATGTACGACTTCGCACACCCCATTCAGGACGCCATTGAGGGCATCACCCACAGCATGTGCAGTCTGGAGTTCGAGAACCACCGTCCGCTGTACAACTGGGTCATCGAGAACATCTTCGGCACTGCCTTCCCCAAGCAGCGCGAGTTTGCACGCCTGAACATGACCAACACCGTCATGAGCAAGCGCTACCTGCGTGAGCTGGTGGAAATGGGCATCGTGGACGGCTGGGATGATCCCCGTATGCCTACCCTGTGCGGTCTGCGCCGCCGCGGCTACACCCCCACTTCCATCTTCACCTTTGTGCGGGAGGCCGGCATCTCCAAGTCTGACAACCTGATCGATATGCGCCAGCTGGAAGCCTGCATCCGCAGCGAGCTGGACCTGACCGCACCTGTCTCTTATACACATCTGACGCTGCCGACGAAGAGGATAGTGTAGATCTCGGTGGTCGCCGTATCATTAAAAAAAAAAAAACAAGACAAGTCAAAGAAAAAAGAAAAAGAAACGAATAGACCAGGTCAGATAGAAGAAGCGAGGAAGCGAACGCGAAGAATGCAGAAGCAAGACGGGCAGATACCATACAACATACAGAACAAGAACAGA
>OJJW01000500.1_pt1 | contig 10123 bp, 6 predicted proteins | sample 1596331 | NCBI WGS metagenome assembly OJJW01 (sample SAMEA4350156, study PRJEB24818) | metagenome | biome: human; feature: gut; material: faeces | place: Denmark | collected 2013-09 | reverse complement strand
CTTGCGCACTCTTCTTGTTCTTTTCTTTTTTTTTTTTTCATTGATCCGACGACCGCCGAGATCTCCACTATCCTCTTCGTCGGCAGCGTCAGATGTGTATAAGAGACAGGTGCAGCGGGATGTCCGCAGCGGCGCTCGATATAGCCCGCGTAGTCACCGTCTGGAATAAAGCAGATGTCCTCGCTTTCGGCCTTCTGGGCGTTGGTAAAGCCTTGCTCGGCGGCTATGCGGCGCACGTCGCGCTCTTTGTCTAGGCCTGCCAGCGGAAAGATCGTGTGCGCCAGGCGCTCCTGCGTAAGCGAATATAAAAAGTAGCTCTGGTCCTTTTTGGGATCTTCGCCGCGATGCAGCTGCCAGGTGCCGTCTACTGTCTGGCTTGTTTTGGCGTAATGACCCGTTGCGATGTAGTCGCAGCCCATGTCCAGCGCCGCACCGAGCAACGTGCCAAACTTTATGTGGCGGTTGCAGATGATGCACGGGTTGGGCGTCAGCCCCTCCTGGTAGGCGTTCACAAAGCGCTCGATAACGCTGTGGTCGAAGGTCTGCTGCAAGTCGAGCACATGGTGGGGTATCCCCAGACGCTCGGCGACGGCCTTCGCATCGGCGATGTCGCGGTCGACCTTACTCATGCCCGTGGCGGGATCGGGCGCGGGGCAGGTGAGGCGCATGGTGGCGCCGACGCATTCGTAGCCCTGGCTTTTGAGCAGGTACGCGGTCACGCTGGAATCGACGCCGCCGCTCATGGCGACGAGCACGCGCTTGTTGTGCATGGGGAGGTTCTCCTTGGTGGCATGTGGCCAAAAAAGAAAAGCGGCGCGGGAGGCTGGTTCCGCGCCGCAGACATTGTAGCAAGTTCGGGCGTCTCGTGGGACACCCTGATTGGATGGGCTCAGACTGCCGGGAGAGAGGAGACCGGCTCGTCCGTGGGCTCAACCTATGGGCGACAGGCCCTAGTCCTGGAAGAGCGCCGTGGACAGGTAGCGCTCGCCGGTGTCGGCAAGCAGGGCCACGATGGTCTTGCCCTCGTTCTCGGGGCGCTTGGCCAGCTGCAGCGCGGCCCACACGGCGGCGCCGGACGAAATGCCCACGAGCACGCCCTCCTTGTGGCCCACGGCGCGGCCGGTCGCAAAGGCGTCGTCGTTCTCGACGGGGATGATCTCGTCATAGACCTGGGTGTCGAGGACGTCGGGCACAAAACCGGCGCCGATACCCTGGATCTTGTGCGGGCCGGCTTGGCCCTTGGAGAGCACCGGGGAAGTGGCGGGCTCGACGGCGACGACCTTGATTTCGGGGTTCTGCTCCTTAAGGAACTCACCCACGCCGGTCACGGTGCCGCCGGTTCCAACGCCGGCGACGAAGATGTCGACCTCGCCGTCGGTGTCATCCCAGATCTCGGGGCCGGTCGTGGCCTTGTGGATGGCGGGGTTGGCGGGGTTCACAAACTGGCCGGCGATGATGCTGTTTGGCGTCTCCTTCTGCAGTTCCTCGGCCTTGGCGATGGCGCCCTTCATGCCCTTGGAACCGTCGGTGAGCACGAGCTGTGCGCCATATGCCTGCATAAGCTTGCGGCGTTCGACGGACATAGTTTCGGGCATGGTGATGATCACCTTGTAGCCGCGAGCCGCCGCCACCGAGGCGATGCCGACGCCGGTGTTGCCACTCGTGGGCTCGATGATGGTGTAGTCGCCGCCGCGCACGAGCTTGCCGGCCTTCTCGGCCTCGTCGATCATGTTCTTGGCGACGCGGTCTTTGACGGAGCCGGCGGGGTTGAAGTATTCCAGCTTGACGAGCACGCGGGCCTTGAGGTCCTCATCGGCCTCAAAGTGAGTGAGCTCCAGAAGCGGAGTGTGGCCGATAAGCTGATCGATGGACGTGTAAACATTGCTCATGGTGAACCTCCAAAGTGTTCAAATGACTGGATACCGTGTGGTTTTACGGTGTGTGTAGCAGCGAAACCCACAAACCTTATGGGTTGTTCGTTTTGCTGTTGGCAAGCATAGTAGACAGTAAAGCCTAGTAACGCAATAGGAAATAGAAGATTATTACGAGTCGATTAACCATCTTGACCGGAACGGGTATTTTCAAAACCAATATTTCGGCTAGAATTTCTACGGACTAAATGACCGAAAGGCAGCACTATACATGTTGGTTTCTACTAAGGGCAGATATGCCCTGCGCGTTATGGTCGATCTGGCCGAGCACCAGGCAGCCGGTCGCATCCCGCTCAAAGAGATCGCGGCGCGACAGGGGATTTCCGAGAAATATCTCGAGAACATTTTGGCTACGCTCGTGCGCGCCAACATGCTCTCGGGCATGCGCGGCAAGGGCGGCGGCTATGTGCTCACGCGCCCGCCCGAGCAATACACGGTGGGCGAGATCTTGCGCCTGACCGAGGGCAGTCTGGCGCCGGTCGCCTGCCTGGATGGCGACTGCAAGGGCTGCTCGCGTTCGGATGAGTGCCCCACGCTCGACGTGTGGAAGAACCTGGACAAGCTCATCAACGACTACCTCGACGGTGTGACGCTCGATCAACTTGTCGCTCCCAACCATGGCTACGACTACGTCATCTAACCCACATCTGCATTTGGGGACGGGGTGGAAATGGTAGATTTTCTCGCCCTTTGAGACTTGGCAAATAAGAAGGCCGCCCATTTTTGCGATGGGCGGCCTTCGTTTTGGGCTGTTGAGACGGACACGGCCGGAATGGCCGTTTTAGTCCTCGGCGATGCTGTCGAGGATGCTGCGCGTGATGGACACCAGGATGCTGCCCATAAAGGCCGATCCAAAGCTGGCGATGGAGATGCCGACGCCCAGCAGGTTGACCGACAGGTAACTCGCGAGCTCAAGCATAAAGCTGTTGACGACAAGCTGGAAAATGCCCAGCGTAATGATCGTGAGCGGCAGCGAGATGACCGTGAGGAACGGTTTGACGAACGAATCGACAATGTTCAGGAACAGTCCCACAAAGGCAAAGCAGACCCAGGTCTCGGCAAAGCCGAAGGGTTGGATACCGGGGACGAGGAACGTGGCGATCGCGATGGCGATCGAGGTGAAGAGCCAGTTAAGCATAAAGCGCATGGCGTGAATCCTTTCTTGCGCCGGGATTGCTGGCGTCGCGTGAAGTGGCTTACGGCGGCGACCTGGATGGTTGCGCGGGCGCGCCGCGGTGTTTGGGCGCCCATTGTCTCAAATATTCGTGGAGCTTACGTGCGCATATGGTTTCTAAACGGCGTTCGTCCTGAAAAACGCGCCGCTGGCAGAGAGTCTTGTCGCTTTAGTTTGGTGGTGTGCTACACTGCTACGGGCAAAAGCCACAGGCGTTGCCCTATTGCATAGAACGGGTGAACGATGCCCGATGTCAGTATCAACTTCGATGCCTTTTGGCGGGTTTGGCGGTGATCGATGAATATCGAGAACATGTTTGACAAGCCTGATGTCAAGCAGCTGGTCCACGCATTTAGCCTTTTGGACGACGAGAAGGATATCCAAGCGTTTTTGACCGATATCTGCACGCCGCGCGAGATTTGCGACCTTTCTCAGCGTTTGCAGGTTGCGCGCTATTTGGACGAGGGCGAGCCTTATGTTGAGGTTCAGGCCCGTACCGGCGCTTCGTCCACCACGGTGAGCCGCGTTTCAAAGGCGCTGAACGGCGAGTACGGTGGCTACCGCAAGATCCTCATTAAGTTGGAGGATGGCGAGTAGGCCAGCGACAACATTGAATTACGAAGAACCGTCCCTCCGGGGGCGGTTTTTTGATCCCTTGGGGGCGGAGGAAAACGAATCACCGGGTTAGACTGACCCCCTCTGTGATCCATTTTCCTCCGTCCTCAAGGGATCAAATCTGTTGGCGTGGGGCAAATCTGTCCGCTTGGGCGGGTAGGATGGATGCATTGATTATTGCGAACAGTTTGAGCGGAGGACCATGCCTGTTCGAATCTATACCACCAATGCCGGCACGGATTTGAGCGATGCCGAGGCGGCGCTACTGGCCGACCTGGTTGCCCGCCACGGGCGCGCTGTTCTGTTGGCGCCAACATTTGCCGAGCTCGACCTGTGCCGCCATGATGCGGCGGAAGCCGGGGTTTCACTGGGTGTCGACTACAAGACGCCCACATCGTGGCTCAGCTCGCTGTGGGAGCTTATGGGCGATGGCCGCAGCTTTGTGGACAACCTTCAGCGCCAGATGCTGTTCTCGGACATGATCGACCGCCGCGACGACGCCGCTCTGCAGCCGCTTTCGCGCAGCCAGGGCACAGTGCGCATGCTCGCGCGCATGGCCCGCGACGTGTTGCCGGGCGTTGCGGGGACGGGTGCCGAACGATGCCGTGGCGACAACTGCCGGCCTGAGCCAAAAAGCGATGCCGAGGCTCGTGTGTTCGAGCTTTTGCGCGCCTACGCGGGCGGTTTGGACCGTCGAGATATGGTTGAGCCCTGCGAGGCAGCTGACATTATGACCAGTGTCCTGGCCGATAGCCTGCCGGCGTGCACTCGCGCCGTATGCGTGCGCGGTATCACGTCGTTTACGCACGGTCTGCTCGAGCTGCTGTCTGCCGTGGCGAACAATGGGGGAGAGGTCGTCGTGCTGCTTGCCCGCGAGCAGGCGGCGATGCGCGAGGAGCTTGCCGCGGCATTTGATGCCCGCGATGTGTTGTTTGAGATCGCGCCGCTAGGGGAGGGTGTCGGCGCGTCTGATGCCGCTTGCGGGACCGCCGCTCAGCCTGCCTTTATTGAGGTCGCTGGCCCCCATGCCCGTGCTCATGCTTATGCGGACGCAATTGATGATCTGGTAAAAACGTGCCGGGGTTCCGAGGTCGACGGCGTCGCGACGCCTGCCGACCCTGTGCGCGTGCTCGTCGTTTCTGCCCGGGCACCCCAGCTGTTCGGCGAGCTCGCCGCCCGTTTGGCGGCGCGTCACATTGCGGCCGAGACGACTGAGTTCACGGCGTTTTCCCAGTCCATCGCGGGCAGGCAGTTTACGGCGCTCGCCAACCTGATCGAGCGTATGAAAGCCGCCGACGAGGGCACCGCTTCCAAGACTGAGTGGTGGCCCGCGCCGGAGCTTACCGACTGGATCTACAGTCCGCTTTCGGGCGCTGATGCCGTCAATGCCCGTACCTTCGATAAGAATATGCGTCTCTCGCGCAGCAAGACTACCGCGGGCGTCAAGAGCCTGCTGCAGAGCGTTCAGGGCCAGGTGAGGGGCGCGCGCAAGGCGACGAGCGACGATAACTGGTTTAAGAACGTACCGTGTGTGGTCTCGGACGTGTTCCAGGCGCTGTGGCGTGACAAGCCCGTGACGGCGCTTAAGGCCATGCTTGCCGTTGCCGAGGCGTTGCCCGATCGCGCTCTAGGCGGCCTTGACGGCCAGGCCCGTCGCCAGGCAGAGACGGCTTTGCTGCGCCATGCCATCGACATCCTTATGAACGATGCTCGCGCGCTCGACGTGTCGCAGGCCGCGACCGTGCCGGTTCTCGACGGCGTTCGAACCAAGGTGGACAAGCGCAGTACCGCCTACGATTACGAGACCTATGAGGTCGATCGCACACCACGAGCACAAGTGCGCTTCGCGTCGCTTGCCGATGCGTCGGTTCTTCGCCCTGGCAGCTACGATGCCGTGCTGTTTGCCGATGTCGACCTGGACAGCTATCCGCTTTCGCACGAAGAGGGCCCGCTTGCCACGTTGACAGCCGAGCTGCGCCGCGACGGCGTGTCTTTGGAGCCCGCTGCCCTGCTGCGCGTGCGCTTTGGCCGTGCGATGCAGGCGGCGAGCGGTCCGGTCGCGCTCGCCCGTGTGACGCACGATCGCCAGGCACGCGAGTGCTACCCGGCAGCCGTATGGACCGAGCTGTGGGTACATGCCGAGGCCGCTGGCGCTGCCAAGCCCATGCGCGTGGGCGAGGGCGATATCATCGCCGACTTTGATCCCGCGGCAGGTGAAGGCCTCAAGCGCGAGCGCGTGACCTGTGAAGCCCCTCAGCATCTGAGTGCCGACGCCGTGCCGTATTTGGTCCTGCGCCGTCGCGATGGCGAGGGTGAGGACGCGCCGCTCGTGCCGCGTCTGACGTCCGCCTCGCAGATCGAGGCCTATTCGACCTGCCCGCTATGCTGGTTCGTCTCGTACCGCGTGAAGCCCCAGTCGATCGACGCGGGCTTTGGCAACATGGAAAAGGGCAACTTTGTCCACGACGTGCTGGAGCATCTGCATGCCCGTCTGCCCCAAGAGGGCATGGAGCGCGTGACGCCCGAGAATCTGCCGCGCGCACAGGAGCTGCTGCACGAGGTCTTTGACGAGACGTTGGCCGAGCACGCCGGCAAGCGCGGCACGGAGGGCCCGCTGGTGCCGCTCTCTGCGGTGGAGGAACGCCAGGTGGCCGAGATCTTGCCGCAGCTGGAGGGTGTGCTTGCCTACGAGTCCGAGGCACTTGCCCCCTTTGCCCCGCGCTACCTGGAGTTCGCCTTCAACGAGCTCAAGGTCGAGTATGCCGGTTGGCCGCTTGGCGGGCGCATCGACCGCGTGGACGTGGACGCCGAGAATCGTGCCGTGGTGATCGACTACAAGCATCGCACGGGCGTTGAGGAGTTTAAGCTCGCCGACCCCACGGTGCGCGACGAGGAATCGGGCACGGCGCCCATCGACGATCCGCGCTGGTTGCCACCACATACCCAAACGCTCATCTACGCCCAGGCCATGCGCCGGGCGCTGGATTTGGACACCCGCGCGGCGCTCTACTTTTCGACCAAGGGCGGCAAGCCGGCGTTGCGCGGTGCCGCGAGCGCCGAGCTGCTCGAGGAAGAGCGCGGCGACGGTCGCATCCCGGGCCTTAAGAAAGGTTTCCCCGGCGAGGGTGGCAGCATGGACTTCGACGCCCTGCTCGATCGCGTTGAGGCCGGCATCGCCGAGCGCCTGCGCGAGCTCGAGGCAGGCAACGTTGCCGCCGTCGACCCGACGTCGGCTCAGGCCGCGCATGCGCGCTGCTCGTATAACCACGAAGGAACGTTTGTAAGGAGGGACGTGTAGACCATGGATCTTTCGACTTTGATGCCGCAACAGCTGCAGATTGTCAAAACGCTCGACCGTCCGCTGTTTGTCTCGGCGGGCGCCGGTTCGGGCAAGACCTTTACCCTCGCGCGTCGCATCGTCTACGCGCTCTCGCCTGAATCCGGTCCGTTCGTTGAACATCTTGACCAGGTGCTCGCCATTACCTTTACCAAAGATGCCGCGGCCGAGATCCGTGACCGCGTGCGCCGTGCGCTTATCGACGAGGGCATGGACGAGGAAGCACTGACCGTCGACGACGCGTGGATCTCGACCATTCACGGCATGTGCTCGCGTATCCTGCGCGCGCATGCGCTGGAGCTGGGCATCGACCCCGAGTTCACGGTGCTCACCGATTCCGACGAGCTTATGGACCAGGCTGTTGAGCATGTGTTGGCCCGCGCGACGGCGCCCGATGCCGCCCCCGAGCTCACGGCATCGCTCAAGGCCCTCTATGCCTGGTATCCCATGGCGGGCGAGGGCGGTTCCTTTGGCGTTGGCGCGACCATCAAGGGCCTGGTGCGCGACCTGCTGGAGCTGTCGAGCCAGTTGCCGGGCGGTATGGACGACGTGTGCGTGGCGCGCGGGCAGGCCGATACCTCGGCACTCGCCGATGCCTATCGCGCGGCGCTGGGCGCAAGCAAGGCCGCGACCGAGAAGGCGCAGATGGCACTCGACGCCATTGACGCGTTCGAGGCGAGCGGCAAGACCATGGCCGATGCAGCGCGACTCATGATGTCGTGCACCATGCCGCGCGCGAGCAAGGCATTCCCTAAGGAGCAGGTCGAGCTGCTCAAGGCCGAGGCCGCCGATGCGTTTATCAATATCGTGCTTGCCTGCGGTGGCCCGGCGCTCGATGCGCTGGTGGGCCTGGCCCGTTCCGTGGAGGCTGAGTATCGCGCGCTGAAGGCTGCCCAGTCCGCCCTCGATAATAACGACCTGCTGCGTATGGCCTACGAGGCCCTGCGCGATTACCCTGCCATCCGTGCTGCGTACGAGGGCCGCTTTAAGATGGTCATGATCGATGAGTTTCAGGATACCGACCAGATGCAGGTCGATCTGATACGCTACCTGACGGGTGCGGGGGAGCGCGCGCTGTGCACCGTGGGCGATGCGCAGCAGTCCATCTATCGCTTCCGTGGCGCCGAGGTCGAGGTGTTCCGTCGTCAGGAGCGCAAGGTGGGCTCGTCTGCCGCGCCCGAGGCGACTGCCGTGGCCGATGCCCCTGCCGGCGAACTCGTCAAACTCGTGCGCAACTTCCGCAGCCATGACGAGGTGCTGCGTTACGTGGCACGCGTCTTCGACGGCGATGACGGCGGCCTGATGCAGGGCTTTTTGGATCTTGAGGCGAGCGACGGCCGCAAGGACACGCTGGTGGCGGACGCCTCGCGCCGCCAGGCCCTCTTTGTTGCCGGCGGCAGTATGCAGGAGCGCACACAGGCCAAGGCCCGCGCGATCGCCGAGCGCTTCCGCGCGCTCGCCGATGCCGGCCAGCCCCAGGGCGGCATGGTACTGCTGCTGGGCCGCATGACCAACGCCGATGTCTACGCCCAGGCCTTCCGCGATCAGGGGCTCGACTGCGTCATCGCAGGCGGCTCGGTCTTTGCCCAGGCAGCCGAGGTGCAGACGGTGCGTGCCCTGGTCTGCGCGCTCGCCAATCCGGCCGATACGGCGCAGGGCCTTATGCCGCTGCTCGCCTCGCCGATGTTTGCGCTCGGCGCCCAGGAGTTCCTGGCGCTGGCGACCAAGCTCGATGGCGAGACGGGGGAGACCTCGCGCCGGAATATCGACATGGGCATCATGAGCGATTCCGATGTGCCGGGCTTGCAGGGCTTGCCGCTTGTGACGCGTGCCCGCGAGGTGCTGCGCTACGCACTGCGTCGCGTGGGGCGTGATTCGTTCGCCGCCATCGCGCGCGACGCGGTCAATGCCTCCGGCTGGTTCGTGCGCCTGGCGCAGCGCGGCCCCGAGGGCAAGGCCATCGCCGCCAACGTGCTCAAGGCGCTCGACGCCGTGGCCGAGGAGGAGGCCGAGTTCGGCAACTCGCCGCGTTCCATCGCGCTGGCCTTCGACCGCTTCTTGGCGGGCAAGGAGGCCCCGGGTGCCCTCAACGAGGAGGGCGACGGCGCGGTGCGCATCATGACCGTGCATGCGTCCAAGGGTCTGGAGTATCCGGTCGTAGCGGTTGCCGAGTGTTTTGGCGTGCGCAAGCCGTCCGGTGCGGCTCAGATGGGGCGTGTCGAGGGCGGAGCGCAGGTCGTGGCACTGCCAGCTCGTTTTGATGGCGTTAAGCTTGCCGATGGGACCTTTGTGAAGGGCGATGACGTCAAAAAGCAGTTTGAGCATGCGTTTAAGGGCAAGGGCACGTCGCTGTGGCTGCCGCCGGAGCTCATGGAGGACGTCTGTGCGACGGGTTCTCCCGCCGAGGCATTTGCTCGCCTGCGCAACGACGACCTGCAGCTTTCGCTCGAGGAGCGGGCTCGTCTGCTCTATGTCGCCATGACGCGAGCGCGTGAGCTGGTCATTCTGGCGATGGATGCCGGCGTGAGCCGCGGCAAGGTGACGGCGCCGACCTTTGATGTCGAGACCGATCTGACCTACGATGTGCTGCGCCGTATTTTGCCGACCGATGCTCTGGATATGCCGCAGCTCGATGCCGACCGCTTGGTGTTCGACAACTCCCAGCTGGGCGACTACGAGCTCATTTCGCTCGCGGGCTTTACCTTTGGCGAGCAGACGTTTGAGGCCAACGCTTCGCTGGATGCCGAGGGCAGGCTTGTTCGTGGCGATGCCGATACGGATGCTGCCGACGATTCGGCCAGTACAATCGTCCCCGGTCCTGTCGACCCCAAGCCCGATTCGTTCGAGCTTGTGTATCCCTGTCTCTTATACACATCTGACGCTGCCGACGAAGAGGATAGTGTAGATTTCGGTGGTCGCCGTACCATTGAAAAAAAAACAAACAAACACATCTACAGGTGACTCCCCTGGAACACGTTAAAGTATATCTAACCGGCCGCTCCCTCACAAACAATAAAAACGAGTGACTAATAAAGTAACTGTAGCAGCACAGTACTATCATAAGAA
>OJJW01000499.1_pt1 | contig 10157 bp, 4 predicted proteins | sample 1596331 | NCBI WGS metagenome assembly OJJW01 (sample SAMEA4350156, study PRJEB24818) | metagenome | biome: human; feature: gut; material: faeces | place: Denmark | collected 2013-09 | reverse complement strand
TAAGAGAAAAAGCTGGCAGGCCGTCTAGCGGGGTGTCTGGTGGATCAGGTGAAATATAGCAGACGAGGTAGTCGTATGTTGTGTTTTTTATGTTTTTTTTTTTAATGATTTGTTTTTTTTTTCAAGCAGAAGACGGCATACGAGATAGGAGTCCGTCTCGTGGGCTCGGAGATGTGTATAAGAGACAGGCTAAAGAGAATGTATTGGGTAAAGACATCCTTTTGTTCTCTAATCCGAATGATGCCAAGAACCGTCATAGCATTACCATCAAAGCAAGTCTGGATGGTGGGGTGACTTGGTTGCCCGAGAATCAATTGCTGCTGGATGCCGGTTGGGGTTGGGGATACAGCTGCTTGACTATGATTGACAAGGAAACAGTAGGAATTTTATATGAAAGCAGTGTGGCCCACATGACTTTCCAAGCGATAAAGCTGAAAGATATTATTAAGACCAAATAAATAATGAAACGCAGATTTTCTAGTTTTATTGGTATGATACTGGTTTGTGCTGTAACTATAGCACAAACCAGTATCTCGTTACTTCCTAAACCTCAGTTGTATAAGGATACGGGGAAGAACTTTACTATGGGAAAGGTGAAACTTTCTACTCCGGTGTTGAGGCCGGAGTGGGAAGTTTTTATCATGAATGCAGGTGGTGAGATTGTTGAACACTCGTCATCGGTGATTGAAGTGGAACTGGTTCCGTCTATTGAGGAGGCCAGGTTAAATGGGGCTGAAGCCTATCGTCTTTCTGTTTCAAACAAGCGGATAAAGATAGAGGCTGTAACAGAACAGGGAGTGTATTGGGCTATGCAGACACTTCGGCAATTGGAACGGAAAAAAGGGAAGAGAAGTTCTGTTGCCGGATGTGAGATTGTAGACTGGCCGGCATTCCGGATACGCGGATTTATGCAGGATGTGGGACGCAGTTATATTTCAATGGAAGAATTGAAAAGAGAGATCGAGATTTTATCCCGGTTTAAGATTAATGTATTTCATTGGCATCTTACTGAAAACCAGGCATGGAGATTGGAAAGTAAAATCTTTCCTATGCTGAATGATAGTGTGAACACCATCCGTATGCCGGGTAAATATTATACGCTGGAAGAGGCACGCGATTTGGTGGATTTTTGTAAGAAACATCAGGTGTTGTTGATTCCTGAGATAGATATGCCGGGGCATAGTGCTGCCTTTGTGCGTGCTTTCCGCCATGATATGCAAAGTCCGGAAGGGATGAAAATATTGAAACTGTTGCTGGATGAGGTGTGTGAGACATTTGATGTGCCTTATTTACATATAGGTACGGATGAGGTGGAGTTTACCAATCCGCATTTTGTACCCGAAATGGTGGCGTATGTACGCTCAAAAGGGAAAAAAGTAATATCCTGGAATCCGGGCTGGCACTATAAACCGGGGGAAATAGACATGACACATTTGTGGAGTTACCGTGGAAAGGCGCAACCGGGTATTCCTGCTATCGATTCCAAATTTCATTATCTGAATCATTTTGATGTTTTCGGTGATATTGTAGCTTTGTACAACAGCCGTATTTATGATCAGGCAGAAGGCAGTGAGGACATTGCGGGAACTATATTGGCTTTGTGGCACGATCGTTTGATTGACAATGAGTGGAATCTGGTTATTGAAAATGGCTTGTATCCCAATATGCTTGCTATTGCCGAGCGTGCCTGGAGAGGGGGAGGTACGGAATATTTTGACGGACTGGGTACGATACTTCCACCCGAAGACACGGAAGCATTCAAAGAATTCGCTGATTTTGAAAAGCGTATGTTGTGGCATAAGGAGCATACGTTTAAAGGATATCCTTTCGCCTATGTAAAACAGACTAATGTAAAATGGAATATTACGGATGCTTTTCCTAATGGGGGAGATATGGATAAGGTGTTCCCGCCTGAACAGGAATTAAAGGATACCTATCATTATAACGGGAATACGTATGGTGTACGTCAGGCAATAGGGGCAGGTATTTATTTACGCCATGTCTGGGGGACGTTTGTTCCCGGATTTTATGTCGATCCTAAAGAGGATCATACCGCGTATGCATATACTTGGGTATATTCTCCTAAAGATCAGGAAGTGGGGTTATGGGCAGAATTTCAGAATTATAGCCGTTCGGAGATGGATCTGGCTCCGCTGCAAGGTAAATGGGATTATAAAGGTAGCCGTATTTGGATTAATGATAGGGAGATAATGCCTCCTGTATGGACAGCAACCCATCAGGTGAAGAGTAATGAAATTCCATTAGGAAATGAAAATTGTGTGGCACGTTCTCCACTGGCTGTGCATTTAAATAAGGGTTGGAATAAAGTGTTCCTGAAATTACCTGTCGGTAAGTTCCGGATGGACCAGACGCGTCTTGTGAAGTGGATGTTTACTGCTGTCTTTGTGACTCCTGACGGAGAAAGGGCGGTAGAAGGATTGATTTATTCACCAGATAAACAAAAATAAAATGAAACGTATTGTCTTATTGTTATTGGGATTATTATTAGCGTTACCCCAGTTTGCTCAGGAACGCAAGTATTCTACTTTTTATGAGCAGAGAGCGACTTTGTTTGAAGAACTTCCGGTTACTTCAAAAGATATTATTTTTTTAGGGAACAGTATTACCAACGGTTGCGAGTGGGCTGAGTTGTTCCAAAATAAGAATGTGAAGAACAGGGGTATCAGTGGAGATATCTGTATGGGGGTATATGACCGTTTGGATCCGATTGTAAAGGGAAAACCGGCAAAGATTTTTTTATTGATCGGTATCAATGATGTTTCTCGGGGAACGTCTGCGGATAAAATTATTTCAGAAATAAGTATGATTGTTCGGAAAATAAAGCAAGAATCTCCAAAAACAAAATTATATTTGCAAAGTGTATTGCCGGTGAATGATTGTTACGGTATGTTTAACGGGCATACATCACGCTGGCAGGTGGTAAAACAAATTAATGATTTGTTGGAACCATTGGCGGTAAAGGAAGGAGCTGCCTATATTGATTTGTATAGTCATTTTGTGGAGAAAGAGACAGGCAAGATGAATCCAGTATATACTAATGACGGATTACATTTATTAGGAAAGGGATACTTGCTGTGGCGTGATATTGTAAAACCTTATGTTGACCAGAAATGAAGAAGACATTAATACTGATTTTATGTTTGTTTCTTTGTACCGTTTCATTTGCACGGAAGCGGGTGAAGGTTGCTTGTGTAGGTAATAGCATTACCTATGGCATAGGTGTATCCGATCCTGATAAGGAGTCCTATCCTGCCGGGTTACAGCAAATGCTGGGTGAAGGGTATACGGTGGAGCGTTTTGGAAAGCCGGGAGCTACGTTGCTGAACAAGGGACACCGGCCTTTTATGCAACAGAAAGAGTTTAAGGATGCATTGGCTTTTGCCGGTGATGTAGTGGTTATTCATTTAGGAGTGAATGATACAGATCCGCGTGATTGGCCCAATTACCGTGATTTTTTTATAGCGGATTATCGTGCACTGATTGATTCGTTCAGAGTGGCGAATCCTGAATGTCGTATTTTGATTGCCCGTCTGACTCCGATTGCCGACCGCCATCCGCGGTTTGAGTCCGGCACACGCGACTGGCATGATGAGATTCAGCTGGCTATAGAAACGATAGCGAAATACGCACAAGTACAGTTGATAGATTTCCATGCACCTTTATATCCATATCCTTTTATGTTGCCCGATGCTGTCCATCCTGATAAGGAAGGTGCGGCTGTCCTGGCAAAAACGGTGTATGAAGGCATAACCGGTGATTTTGGCGGTTTGCAAATGCCGGAAATTTATACGGACAATATGGTATTGCAGCATGGACGTCTGCTGACTATTCAGGGAAAAGCGGATGCCGGTGAGAAAGTAACTGTTTCCATAGACAGGCAGCAACTTCAGGCTGTGACGGGAGCAGATGGAAAGTGGGCGGTGGATGTCCGGCCATTGAAGGCGGGCGGTCCATATACGCTGACTGTTTCTACAGAAAAACGGAAACTGGTCTATGAAAATGTGTTGGCGGGAGAAGTGTGGCTCTGTTCCGGACAATCGAATATGGAGTTTTATCTGAATTGGAGTGCGACTGCCGCACAAGATGTTCCTCAAGCTGCAAATAGCAATATCCGTTTATATGATATGAAAGCCCGTTGGCGTACGGATGCGGTGGAGTGGGATGCTTCGGTACTCGATTCATTGAATCATCTGCAATATTATAAGGATACACGGTGGACAGTTTGTTCGCCTGAAACAGCCGGTAATTTCTCGGCGGTGGCTTACTATTTCGGAAAGAAATTGCAGGATAGTTTGCAAGTCCCTGTAGGACTGATTTGCAATGCCATTGGCGGATCTCCTACTGAAGCATGGATAGACCGTAGTACATTGGAATATCGTTTCCCGGCTATTTTACGTAATTGGATGCAGAATGATTTTATCCAAGACTGGGTGTGTGGGCGTGCTGCCTTGAATGTAAAGCAGTCTTCCAATAAATTGCAACGCCATCCTTATGAGCCTTGTTATTTGTATGAATCGGGTATCCGTCCTTTGGAACAGTTTCCGGTCAAAGGCTTTATTTGGTATCAGGGTGAGTCTAATGCCCATAATCGGGAGGCTCATGAAAGGTTGTTCAGATTGTTGGTGGAAAGTTGGCGCAAGAATTGGGGGGATGCGGAACTTCCATTCTATTTTGTCCAATTGTCCAGTATAGACCGTCCGTCATGGACTTGGTTCCGTGATAGCCAGCGTCGTTTGATGGCGGAGATTCCTCATACCGGTATGGCTGTCAGTTCAGATAGGGGAGACTCATTGGACGTACATCCCAAACAGAAAAGAGAAGTCGGTGAACGGTTGGCTGCATGGGCTTTGAATAAAACATACGGATATAAAAATGTCATTCCTTCGGGACCGCTTTATAAATCAGTCGTATTTAGTGGAGGTGCGGCTTATATTTCTTTTGATTATGCGGAGGAGTTGTCCACTTCGGATGGGAAACCGCTTCGTACATTCGAAGTGGCAGGTGATGATGGATTATTTTATCCGGCACAGGCTGTTGTTGAAAACGGTAAAATAAAAGTATGGAGTGACAAGGTGAAAGAGCCGGAAACGGTTCGTTACGGATGGCAGCCATTTACCCGTGCCAATCTGGTAAATGGCGCCGGTTTGCCTGCATCCACATTCCGGGCTGAATAGTATATGAATTAATAAAGATAGGTAAGATGAAGAAAACATTAAAAGTTTTGATGATGTTAGGATGCTTTCCGATGATGCTCAGTGCAAAGGAGTATAAGAAGTCAGAGAGTCTGAGTCTTGATAAGGGATGGGAGTTCGCCCAGGTCGGCCGGAACGAATGGTTGCCGGCTACGGTGCCCGGAACGGTACATCAGGATTTGATTTCTCATAATAAGCTGCCCAATCCATTTTATGGGATGAATGAGCAAAAAGTGCAGTGGGTAGAGAATGAGGACTGGGTTTATAAAACTACTTTTAATGTGACGGATGAGCAACTCTCGCGGGATGCTGCCTTGTTGATTTTGGAAGGGTTGGATACGTATGCGGATATTTACCTGAACGGCTCTTTGTTGGAACGTACGGACAATATGTTTGTCGGCTATACTCTTCCGGTAAAAGAGGTGTTGCGGAAGGGAGAAAACCATTTGCAGATTCTGTTTCATTCACCTGTCAAGCAAACTTTACCCCAATGGGAAACCAATGGTTTTGATTATCCTGCTGATAATGATCATAGTGATAAGCGGGTTAGTATCTATAGCCGTAAAGCGCCTTACAGTTATGGCTGGGATTGGGGAATCCGCTTGGTAACCAGTGGTATCTGGCGGCCTGTGACACTGACTTTCTATGATGTGGCACGCATTGATGATTACTATGTACGTCAGGCTTCGGTAACAAAAGATCTGGCGAAAGTTGAAAACCGCCTGACTGTAAACAGTGTTTCTGCAACTCCTCAGAAAGCGGAAGTAACTGTTGCTTATTCTTATAAGGAGGGTGAAAAGGTAACCGAACAGAAAGAGGTGACATTGCAGCCGGGAACAAACCATATTCTTCTTCCCATAGAGATACGGCAGCCTCATTTATGGATGCCTAATGGTTGGGGGGAACCTGCATTGTATGACTTTGAAGCCGTAATAAAGGTGGATGGTAAAGTGATAGCTTCTCAAAAAGAGCGTATCGGACTCCGTACAATAAAGGTGGTGAAAGAAAAAGACGATCAGGGAGAATCCTTCTATTTTGTAGTCAATGGTGAACCTATGTTTGCCAAAGGCGCGAATTTTATCCCGGATGATGCTTTGCTGCCTAACATTACTGAAGAACGTTACCGCCAGTTGTTCAAGGATGTGAAAGATGCCAATATGAATATGATTCGTGTATGGGGTGGAGGAATTTATGAGGATGATGCTTTTTATCAGGCGGCGGACGAGAATGGAATTTTAGTTTGGCAGGATTTTATTTTTGCCTGCACTACTTATCCGTCCGATCCTGCTTTTATGAAACGGGTAGAGGCCGAGGCGGAATATAATATCAAGCGTTTACGGAACCATGCCAGTCTGGCTATGTGGTGTGGAAACAATGAAATTTATGAAGGTATGCGCTACTGGGGATGGGATAAGAAATACACTGATCCCGGTATTATGGAAGGAATGAAGCAGGGCTATGACAAACTTTTCCGTGAGTTGTTGCCTCGTAAAGTAGCTGAACTTGATCCGGACCGTTTCTATATGCATGGTTCTCCGTACGAGGCCAATTGGGGACGTCCCGAAAGTTGGAAGATTGCCGACAGCCATAATTGGGGTATCTGGTATGGTCAGAAACCGTTTGAAAGTCTGGATACGGAAATTCCGCGTTTTATGAGTGAGTTTGGTTTTCAGGCATTTCCTGAAATGAAGACGATTGCTACTTTTGCCTCACCGGAAGATTATGCATTGGAATCGGAGGTGATGAATGCTCATCAAAAAGCCACTATCGGTAATTTCCTCATCAAGAAGACTATGGGACTGTATTATAAAGTGCCTGAAGATTTCGATCAGTTGGTTTATATGGGTTTGGTTTTGCAGGGGGTAGGAGTGCGCCAGGGTTTGGAAGCCCATCGTCGTAACCGTCCCTATTGTATGGGGACTTTATATTGGCAGTTGAATGACAGCTGGCCGGTTGTTTCATGGTCTAGCATTGACTATTATGGCAATTGGAAAGCGTTGCATTATCAGGCAAAAAGAGCTTTTGCTCCGGTATTGGTAGATGCTGTCAAGGAAGGGGAGGATTTGAATATTTACGTTATGTCGGACAAGTTGGAAGCGGATAAAGAGGTGACTTTATTGTTGCGTGTGATGGACTTTAATGGAAAAGTTCTGACTAAAAAGAGTATCAAGGGTGAGGTTCCGGCCAATGCTTCCACCTTATATTATAAGGAACCTTATGCGGGTATAACAACAAGTCCTCAAAATACTTTTCTTCTAATGACATTAAAAAATAAGAAAGGTGAGGTTTTATCCGAAGAAATTTATTACTTTAACCACGCAAAAGATCAGGAGCTACCGAAGACCGAGATCCGCTATAAAGTGAAGCCGATGGATGGAAAATATGAAGTGACTCTGTCTGCCAGACAGCTGGCCAGGGATGTGTTCATAGAGATTCCTGTTCAAGGTGTGAGATTTACTGACAACTTCTTTGACTTGTTGCCGGGACAGACAAAGAAAGTGATTATTACTTCAGATAAACTGAAGAAGAATGAAAAGGTTGATATAACTATTAAGCAATTAAGTGATACTAACTAATCAATTAATATCTATTATGAAAACTTTAATGGGCCTTGCAGGGCTGACAATGGCAGGTTTTATGCTTTTATCCTGTAACACAGAAGTGAAAGAAGCAAATTATCAGATAATTCCGTTACCGCAGGAAATTTCGGTAATGGATCAGGATGCTCCGTTTATTTTGTCAAATGGAACTAAGATAATGTATCCGGAAGGCAATGAAAAAATGCAAAAGAACGCTGAATTTTTGGCAAGTTATATCAAAGATCTTACCGGAAAGTCATTGGCTGTACAAGCCGGCACAGACGGCAAAGGAATAATCCTGCAATTAGGTGGAAATGCTGAAAATCCTGAAGGATACCAGTTAAAGGTAACCAGCGACCAAGTGGTTATTTCAGGACCTACGGAAGCCGGAGTATTTTATGGCATCCAGACGTTGCGTAAATCTATTCCGGTAGCACAAGGAGTGGATATCGCTTTACCGGCGGTTGAAATCAATGACTATCCTCGTTTCTCTTATCGTGGTGCAATGTTGGATGTGTCACGTCATTTTTTCCCGGTAGATTCAGTAAAGCGTTTTATTGATATGCTGGCTTTGCACAACATCAACCGTTTCCACTGGCATTTGTCTGAAGACCAGGGATGGAGAATCGAAATCAAGAGTCGTCCTGAACTGACTGAAATAGGTTCTAAAAGAGCGGAAACGGTTATCGGACATAACTCGGGAAAATATGATGGCAAGCCTTATGGTGGATTCTTCACACAGGAAGAAGCAAAAGAAATTGTAGCTTATGCTGCCGAACGTCATATTACGGTTATACCGGAAATTGATATGCCGGGACACATGCAGGCTGCTTTGGCTGCATATCCTAACTTGGGCTGTACTGGTGGTCCGTACGAAGTATGGAAAATCTGGGGGGTATCAGAAGATGTGCTTTGCGCAGGAAATGATGAAACCTTGAAATTCATTGAAGATGTATTAGGGGAAATTATTCAGATTTTCCCGTCAGAATATATTCATGTAGGTGGTGACGAATGTCCTAAGGTACGTTGGGCAAAATGTCCAAAGTGCCAGGCTCGTATCAAGGCTTTAGGTCTTAAGTCTGACAAGAATCATACTGCCGAGGAAAGATTGCAGAGTTTCATTATCAATCATGCAGAGAAGTTCCTGAACGGACACGGACGTCAGATTATCGGTTGGGATGAAATTCTGGAAGGCGGATTGGCTCCCAATGCCACTGTAATGTCATGGCGTGGTGTTGCCGGAGGTATTGAAGCCGCAAAACAGAAACATGATGTAATTATGACTCCTAATACTTATTTGTATTTCGACTATTACCAAACCAAGGATATTGCTAATGAACCTGAGGCTATTGGTGGATATGTACCCGTTGAAACGGTATATAACTATGAGCCGATGCCGGCTGATCTGACTCCGGAAGAGCAGAAATACATCATTGGCGTACAGGCCAACTTATGGACTGAATACATTCCTACCTACAGTCAGGTAGAATATATGGAATTACCCCGTATGGCTGCTTTGTCTGAAATTCAGTGGACCATGCCGGAAAAGAAAAACTATGAAGGTTTCTTGAAGCGTTTGCCTCAGTTGGTAGATATTTATGATGTTTATAAATATAATTATGCCAAGCATGTCTTTGATGTAAATGCTGTATTTACTCCTAATCCGAAAGATGGTACGCTGGATGTTACTTTGTCTACTATTGATAATAGTCCTATCTATTACACTTTGGATGGAACGGAACCTTCCGCTGCTTCCCAGTTGTATACGGAAACATTGAAATTGAAACAGAATTGTACTTTTAAAGCGATTACTGTACGTCCTGCAGGAAATAGCCGCGTGGTTACAGAGGAAATTGCTTTTAACAAGGCTAGTATGAAACCTGTCACTATGTTGCAACCGGTAAACAAGCAATATGAATTCAAAGGCGCTCCCACTTTGGTGGACGGATTGAAAGGTAACGGTAACTATAAGACGGGCCGTTGGATTGCTTTCTATAAAAATGATATGGAAGCAGTTATTGATATGCAGCAGCCGACAGAAATCAGCAGCGCTTCTATTTCTACTTGTGTGGAAAAAGGTGACTGGGTGTTTGATGCCCGTGCTTTTTCTGTAGCTGTATCCGAAGACGGAAAGAACTTTAAGGAAATTGCTTCAGAAAAATATCCGGCAATGAAGCAGGATGACAAGAATGGAGCTGTCTCTTATACACATCTGACGCTGCCGACGAAGAGGATAGTGTAGATCTCGGTGGTCGCCGTATCATTACAAAAAAAAAAAAGAGAAAAGAAAAAAAAAAACAAAAACAGACGAAAAAGAACAGAGAGCGACAAGAAGAAAACGGGAACATGTAACTACAACAAACAA
>OJJW01000496.1_pt1 | contig 10212 bp, 11 predicted proteins | sample 1596331 | NCBI WGS metagenome assembly OJJW01 (sample SAMEA4350156, study PRJEB24818) | metagenome | biome: human; feature: gut; material: faeces | place: Denmark | collected 2013-09 | reverse complement strand
TCTTCGCTTGTTTTTGATTGAGCTCTTACTTTTTTTTTCATGAGCTTCTTTTGTTTTATGTATATATATGTTTTTCTGTCTTAATCCTTTTTTTTTTTTTTTTTTTTCCTTTTTTTTTTTAATAATCCGGCTACCACCGAGATCTCCACTATCCTCTTCGTCGGCAGCGTCAGATGTGTATAAGAGACAGATGTTTGACCCACCAGTCGCCACCGTTGCAGCAAGAGTACTTGTCCCAAAGACATAGGCAGCTTTGTTAATTGGACCACCCATATCCACCGCCATCATGCCACCAAGCAACGTGCCTAGCAATACCGCGTTCGTGCCACTCAAGCCTGATAAGAAGTTATCTAACCCTTGGTTAATCCCTGACATTGGAATGTTGATGAACAACATCGCAAACCCCGTCAATAAGACGCCGAGTACCGGATAGAACAAAATCGTTTTGATCCCATCCAGTGACTTTGGCAAGTTACCTAAGAGCTTCTTGAGCAGCAAGATAATCCCACCGGCTAAGAAGCCACCGACCAAAGCCCCCAAGAAACCTGACGGAATTGGCATATGCTTGGCATCTAGGCCAACGTTATAAATGTTATACCCGTTGGCTGACAAAGCACCGGCGACAAACCCCGCCACCAAACCTGGCTTTTCAGCAATCGAGTAGGCAATATACCCTGCTAACACGGGCAACATGAAGCCAAAGGCCGCGCCACCAATTTGCTTAAAGAAAGCCGCAATCGGATGATAAGTCCCCAAACTCGATAACATATCCTTTGGCACACCAAGACTTTGGTCAATCAAGAAGGCAAAGGCAATTGCGATACCTCCACCAATCACAAACGGCAACATGCTTGACACACCACTCATCAAGTGGCGATAAAAGGCCTTACCAATCGACTGAGACGTTTCCGCAGCTTGTTGCTTTGGGGCATCACTATGGAAAATCGGTGCTTGTTTGTCTAAAGCCAGATTAATCAGTTCTTCTGGCTGTCGAATCCCGTATGCTACTGGCCGATTAATTAACGGCTTGCCATCAAAACGCGCCATTTCCACGTTTTTATCGGCGGCAATAATCACGCCTTGCGCCTCAGCGATATCAGCGTCACTCAAACGGTTCCCAACACCACCAGCACCGTTCGTTTCTACCTTAATCCGAATACCGAGTTCCGCGGCTTGCTTTTTCAAGGCTTCTTCGGCCATGTACGTATGGGCAATCCCAGTCGTACAAGCGGTCACCGCCACCAAGAATGGCGCATCTTGGGCCACCGTCGTCACTGGTTCTGGTGTCACTTCTTGCTCGCTGAACAATTCAACGACTGCCTCTGGGGTTTGTGCTACTTTCAGCTCGTCCATAAAGCCATCTTGGAGCAAAAAACGTGACAAACTGGCCAAAGCTTCCAAATGTGTATTATTGGCATCTGCAGGGACGGCAATCATAAATAACAAATGCACCGGCTGACCGTCCATGGCGTCGTATTCGACCCCTTTTTCAGAACGGGCAAACACGACGGTCGGCAGTTTCACGGCACTATTTTTGCTGTGTGGCATGGCAATGCCATCCCCTAATCCGGTCGTTGTCTGGGCTTCACGTGCCAAAATGCCTTGCATAAAGGCTTGTTTGTCAGTAATGCGACCAGCGTCATACAGACGGTCAATCATTTCCTCAAAAGCTGCTTGCTTGGTGGTGGCCTTCAGGTCCAGTATCATAACGTCGGTTACTAACAAATCGCTGATTTTCATGATGTTTCCTCACATATTATATTGGTGTGACACGAACTTGTTGATAAATTGATGCAATTGTTGCTTTTGTGGCGATATCATCGCTGAATGCCGTGGCTGTCCCACTGGCAACCGCCATTTTAAAACTTTCAAGCACATCGGCTGTTTGCAGCCAAGTGCCAACAAAACCGGCAATCATTGAATCGCCAGCACCGACCGAATTTTTCACCGTGCCAGCCACAGGGGCGGCGAAGTAATCACCATCGGGTGTTAGGAGTAGTGCGCCGTCACCAGCTAAGGAAACAATGGCCAATTGCGCGCCATCAGCGAGTAATTGGTGCCCCCAATGTTGGACATCGGCTTGGGTGGTCAATGTTGTGTGATATAGTTGGGCCAACTCATGCCGATTTGGCTTCACCAGCAACGGGTGCTGGCTCAAAGCAGCTTGGAGTGGTGTACCCGTCGTATCGATCACAAATTGCGCTTGGTGTTGGGCAATTTTTTCAATGATGTGTTGATAAGTATCCGCAGCTAAACTTTTAGGCACACTACCTGACAAAATCACCGTATCATCGGCGGTTAGTTGATCAAATTGTTGCAAGAAAGTTGCTAATTCATCCGGCGTAATCTCTGGACCCGTTGCGTTGATTTCCGTTTCCACATCGGCTTTAATTTTTAAATTAATCCGTGTGTTACCCGCAATCGTCGTAAAGGCTTGTTTGAGATGTGGTTCATTTAACGTTGCTTGCAAGTGTTCGCCGGTGAAACCACCTAGAAAACCTAGCGCAGTATTGTCGATGCCCAAATGGCTTAATAGCCGACTCACGTTGATTCCCTTACCACCTGGAAACAATGTTTGTGAGGTTGACCGATTAGTTTCCCCCAGAGTCAGGACGGGTAAGCGCGTGATGTAATCCAATGATGGGTTTAATGTGACGGTATAGATCATTTTGTCTCCTCCGCTTCAATTACAGTCATGACTTGATGCAGTGCCTGACTTTGATCTGCTGTTAGTTGTGTGGTGATCAACGTGACTTGTGAGAGGTCCACCGCCTTGGCAAACGAGGCCGTCCCAATCTTGCTGGCGTCCGCTAAGACATAGCTGGCTTGCGAACGCTCAACCACAGCCTTTTTAATGGCTGCTTCTTCTAAATCTGGTGTGGTTAACCCAAAGTCAACGGACAACCCGTCGGCACCAATGAAACTCGTTTGAAAGACCATGTGGTTGATTTGATTCACCGCTGTAGCGCCAATGACTGCATCCGTAGTTTGCTTCACCTGACCACCAATGATCATCACTGGAATCATCAAATCTGATAGTTTAGCGGCATGATGCACCGAATTGGTCACCACCGTCACGGCTGGCTTTTTATCAGCCAGATAAGGGATGACCTCACCCGTCGTCGTCCCAGCATCTAAGAAAATCATTTCACCGCCTTTTAATTCGGCGGCTGCACGCTTGGCGATTTGTTGCTTATCGGCTTGATAAATGGTGCGCCGTTCATAAACCGTCATGTTATCACGGTCAGGTGTGATCAGTTCAACCCCGCCATGCACACGTCGCACCACCCCTTCCGCTGCCAAGTCAGCTAAATCTCGCCGAACGGTCGAGAGCGAGGTTTGGGTTGCCTGTTTTAATTCTTGGAGGGATACAAATTGATTCTTTTGAATAATATCTCGTAGTCGCTTTTTTCTTTCTTCAACAATCATTGGTTATCCTCATTAAAATGTAAGCGCTTTCTTTACGCTCTTATCATAACTTGATTTAATTTAATTTGCAACCTTTTTCTATCACATTCGTTCAAATACTACCAAATAAAAAGCAATCACTGTCGTGATTGCTTTGTTTGTCTATTCCCAATGGGCTTTTTCAAAATGATCAGTTGCGCCATGAAGTTGATAATCAGCGTCTTTCGCCTGTTCAATGGCACTTTCATGAAGGTTTCCAGTGTTTTGATAAGCTTGCGCTACCAATTTCAGATAATCCACGAGTTCGCCAGTCCAGACCAATCGTGAGTCATGCCCATACTGTAGCCATAGACTATCGGCCGCTGGGTCTAACCACTGACTCGCCCCATGATACGGGCGGTCATCAATGAGAATGCCACCAACCGCATGTACTAGCCCCTTATCATGGGTCAAGGTAACCCGCTTGTAAAACGGACTATCCGGTCCATCACCAAAATGTTCGGCTAGCCACAAGAGCTTATCTTGCCAAGCACTGGCGTTTTGCCATGGTGCTGTGGACAGAATGTGCAGCTCATAAACTGTTGCCAGCGCCTGCACCGCTGCCACCGCACCAGGCATTGGTGGCAAATCTCGGAAAATCCCAGGAATTTGATCCGGCTTATCGACTTGTAACTGTTGCGTCTCAATCGTGTTTAAAATGGCTAACGTATCGACTAAGACATTATCCATATCTAAAAATAATTTGGGCTTTGCTTGCATGTGAATTTCTCCATTTAGGTCAAAGTTAAAGAAAGCGCTTCCAACTTTGGATAGTTTTATTATAGCGGATTTTGCGATAGAAACAAAGCACAAAAAAGCCGAAGCAAACGCTTCGACTTTTCGAGGTTGTTTTATACCAATGCCAACAATTCAGCCTTCTTAGCTGATGAAGCATATTCGATACCTTGGGCATCCAAGTATACCTTGATTTCAACAACAGTGTTCTTTTCAGTTGGCTTTGCAACTGAAGCAGCTGACTTCTTAGCAGCCTTAGCTTCAGCAAACTTTGCCAAAATACCAGCATGGCTCAACAAGTTGCGAACAGTTTCTGATGGTTGTGCACCATTGTTCAACCATGCCAAAATCTTGTCTTCATCCAATGTGATTTCTGCAGGTTGTGCGATTGGGTTATATGTACCCACTGTTTCGATGAAACGGCCATCACGAGGTGAACGTGAATCAGCGATAACAACACGGTAGAAAGGACGCTTCTTGGCACCCATGCGCTTCAAACGGATCTTAACTGACATCTATAATGTCCTCCAAATTTCTTATGTGCTTTTTGCACGTTAATTTACTTTCTTATTATGCCACGATTTAAAAACCGTGTCAAGGGTTTTTACTTGACATCGATTAACCAGCAACGCACTTGCGCCACGACATCTGCTTGTAAGTAGCGTAAATCAATGACAGCAGCGCTGTCGCCGTGTCGTACCACGACTTGTAAATGCTGTGCTTGGCGTGGCCCCATGAAGATACTTTGTGACAAATTCAGTCCTTGGATTTTGTCACGGCGAACATAATACTGACGTTTCGTAAACCATGGGGTCGTTTGAATTGCTAAGATATCACCAGCAATCGTCAAGCGTTGATCACGCATACGCAACCAAGCCGCCGACAACCAAACTAACAGGAGCACGCTCGCCACTACCAGCATCACTGTATCAGAAACACCGTTGTGCCAATACCAATGGGATGCTAGTAACCAATAACTCCCAAGCACGAGGCTTAAAATACCCAGACCCCACCACAATGCATACTGGATTTGATAGCGCAAAGCGTGGGGTACCGTTTTAACAGGTTGTAATGCAGGTAATGACAAGGTTGGTAAGAACGGTCGTAGCACTTGCGCGGCTTCAGTTGTTTGAATCACCGGCATCAGGACCGTTTGATGCGCTTCATTTTTGTCTGATTTCACCGCTGACGCCAAAAAAACACTCACCGTCACCAAACGCAAAGCGCGACGCAATAACGATTGTTCCAACTGAATAGCTTGCACCCGTGTTGTTCGTAACTGCATGGTTTGCTTAGTCAATAAGCCACGGGAAATGGCCAAGTGCTGGCCAACACGGGTCAACGTAAACCCATAGTACTGGTTATAAATTTTAAGAAAGGCTACGCCAATGCCCAAAAAGATGATGACGGCAGTCAACATAGCATAAAATATTAGACTACCACCGCTTAACCAATGATCTAAACCAGCCATCACACTTTCTGGTAGATGATTACTCACTTCAGATAACAGGGTCAAAATGACACCAATGATCCCCAAGCTACCAAATGACGTCAAGGCGTAACGGATTAAGGCCCGTTGGTCGATCTGATACGTGGCACTCGCCTGCGGTTGTGCTGTCGTTGTTGTACCAACACTGATAGTTTGCGCCACTTGTCGGTAACGTTCAATGGTCGCAATTTGCGCTGGGGTTAAAGCGTTAAACGTTAACTGATCATCTGCTTTACCTGATGTCTCAATTCGCACTTGAAAGACTTCAAAAGGCTGGAAAATGAAGGGCTGCGTTTTGGTCAAGGTTTGCACACGTTCAAATGGGACATGGGTCCGCCGTTTGACAAACACCCCTTGATGTACGGTTATTTCATGTGGCGTTAGCTCATAAGTAAAGAAAAACCACTTCACGACACCAAGAACCAGAGCAGCCAACAAAAAACCGCCCGTCCACAGCGCCTGTTGGCCAAAATCGCGTTGACCCTGCAACATCACAAACACAAACGGCAACAACAAATCTTTGGCCGTCTGCATCACCATGGCAATCACGGCAAATTTTGATTGACGCATGGGTTTAGTCATCAGTCTCAACCTCCCGTGCCTGGCGGGCTGAGGCAATTAATTGATCACGCAACGCTTGCGCCACATCTTCTGCAATTGCTTCAATTTTGAAATTGTGCGCAGCGGTCACGACGATAACACTTTGCAAATGGTAATGTTGCAACAATGGGCCTTGCTGAGTATCCACGTTTTGAATACGATTAACCGGCACGGTTGCCGTTTTCCGAAGGAAAAAGCCCTGATAAATCGTCACCGCATCTGAGGTTAACAGATACTTATGGTAGCGATAATAATACGGAATGAGCAACATGTGCCCCACAACAAGGAGCACACCAATACTAAAAATCACATTGATCGTTGTCATCACTGCACTTGACCAATGCGATTGAAAAACATAATTGATGCCAACCCAAAACACTAACCCTGGTATCAGCAACAAAACATCACGCGCCAACCACACTTTCTTGGCTGTCCGCGGTAAACTCTTTGCGTTTGTTGGTATCATCTCGCAGCCCCCCAGCTACCATTACTTGTGACGTTCAGCGTTAATTTCCTCACTCAACACAATCAAGTGATCTAACGCCCGTCGTGCCAACCGTGAGTCGTGCAAACGGTTGGCTTCATTGGTAATACCACCCAACGTATGGGGCGTATTAATATCTTTAATAATGGCAATTAACTGTTCATGCCAGGCTGCCAATTGGTCTTTGTCTGTCATAATTTTCTCCTAATAAACAATTACGTATATTTTATCATGACTAGCAGCGAATTTCATGAAAAAACGTGCATTCTCATAAATTAATTATGACAATATTCGTTTTGTTGCTCGTATCGCGTTTGCACTGGAAATTGGCACGTACTCCCGTATCAGGGTTATTATTTTAATACTGCTGACTAGTTGAGTTAACAGCCATCTTGGGGTAATGTTCGTTTTTTCTAGCAAAACCACGTAGCGGGTTGGCTTGTTGTTTGCCCAGATTTTTTGTATAGTTAATAGGTTACTAAATAATTGGAGGTTGTCATGGTGATTATTACAGCAGGCATGATTGGCGTTGGCAAAACGACATTAACGAGCTTGATCGCTGAACATTTTGGCACAAAAGCATTTTACGAACCCGTGGGCGACAATCCAGTCTTGCCACTTTATTACTCGGATCCAAAGCAGTATGGTTTCTTACTACAAATTTACTTCCTTAATCGTCGTTTCGACATGATTAAGCAAGCTTTGGCCGATGATAACAATGTCTTAGATCGTTCAATCTACGAAGATGCCCTTTTCACAGCTGAAAATCATAAAGATGGCAACATCACAGATGCTGAAATGGAAGTTTATACGCAATTGCTCGACAACATGATGGCAGAATTGCAAAAGCTCCCTAAAAAGGCGCCTGACCTCTTAGTCTATGCGGAAACAGACTTTGAAACGATTTTGTACCGCATCAAGAAGCGTGGTCGTGATTACGAACAATTCGACGAAAATGACGAATTGCGTCAATACTACTTCCGCATTTGGTCAGCTTACCGTGATTGGTTTGAAGCCTATGATGCGTCACCTAAGATTAAGATTGACTTGCAAACTTATGACTTAGAAGAAACAGCTAATCAACAAATCATCTTAGATCAAATCGACGAAGCGCTAAAGGCTATTCGTTAATAAAAAACCACTTCGTTAGTGTGGTATACCCAACAAGTTAAAGCAACTTTCGGGTACACCACATCGAAGTGGTTTTTTATTTGACTAACAATTTCAATGCTGAACGAATGTAGCCATCCGTGGTATCTGCCGTTTGCGCCAGCGTTTTTTCAATCTTAGCGATTTCTTTGGCACTATAACCCAGCGACGTTAACGCTGCTAACGCATCGGCTAGTGCCTGGTTGTTGGCTACTGGTTGGGCCGTCGTCAGGTCCAGACCAGCAGACACTGCCAAGTCATCTAACTTGCCTTTCAAATCCAAAATGATTTGTTGGGCGGTCTTCTTGCCTACGCCGGGGAATTGTGTCAAATAAGACACGTCATCATTGGCGACCGCGTTCACTAAGCCTTGGGCATCACCACTGGCCAAAATCGCCAAGGCGCTTTTAGGCCCAATGCCCGACACATTTAACAACTTATTGAATAAAATTTTCTCGTTTTCATCCATGAAACCATAAAGTGCGATTTCATTTTCCCGAACAATTTGTTCCACGTAGACATGCGATTCGACGTTTTGCTCAAAGCGGTAAGGGTTGGCCGTATATAACTTGTATCCGACCCCACTGCGATCACAAACCACGATATACGCCGGATAAATGTTGGTAATTAACCCATTAATGTATTCGTACACAAGCCATTCTCCTCAAATTATCCTTTACCCACGCTTCACAAACATCGCATCCCCAAAGCTAAAGAAACGATACTGATCAGCCACGGCGTGTTCATAAGCCTTTAAAATATTGTCACGGCCGGTAAACGCCGCCACCAGCATCACCAAAGTTGACTTTGGCAAATGGAAGTTCGTGATGAACGCATCCACCGTCGTCCACTGATAACCTGGCTTAATAAAGATATCCGTCCAACCGGAATCGGCTTGCAACTTGCCATCAAACTTTGAGCCAATCGTTTCGAGTGTGCGAATTGACGTGGTACCCGTGGCAATAATGCGCCCACCATTAGCATGCACGTCGTTCAAGGTGTCGGCTGCTTCTTGCGTGAGTTGATAGAATTCTGAATGCATCTTGTGATCTTCGATGTTTTCTTCTTCGACTGGTCGGAAAGTCCCTAACCCAACGTGAAGCGTTAATTCAACCGTTTTAACCCCCTTGGCACGTACCTTATCTAACAATTCTGGCGTCCAGTGCAAACCTGCCGTTGGGGCTGCGGCTGAGCCGTCGACCTTCGAATAAACGGTTTGATAACGTTCTTGATCGTCGAGCTTTTCCTTGATGTATGGTGGCAATGGCATTTCACCCAACTTTTCGAGTAACTCCATAAAAATACCATCGTAGTGGAATTCGATGTAACGGCCACCGTGTTCTAATTCACCAACAACCGTTGCCGTCATGATGGGGTTGTTAATGTCATCCCCAAACACGATGGTTGAGCCAATCGGTGACTTTTTGGCTGGCTTTACCAATGTTTCCCAAACATCACCATGATCTTGGCGCAACAACAACACTTCGGCATGCCCACCGGTTTCTGGTCGCGCACCATGCAAACGGGCTGGCAATACGCGGGAATTATTCATGACAATGGCATCACCTGGTTCGACATAATCCAAAATGTCGTAAAAATGCTTGTCTTCATAAGTACCAGTATCGGCATCTAACACCAAAAGCCGTGACGCGTCACGTTGCTTGAGCGGTGTTTGCGCAATTAATGCTTCGGGCAAATCGTAATCAAAGTCTGATAATTGGTATGGTTGTGCTGTCATCTATTTCCACCTGTATTGCCACTCAAGCCGGTTGTTTTTTCAAATTCAAAACCAGTTTGGGCAACTTTTTCTTTTTCTTCTGCTGTTAATACTTTGTTTTCGTTGGGGATATTGAACTTTTCTAAGACATCCGCATACGTTAGGCCATTGGCGTTAAGATACGCAACCAACAAAGCCAATTCATGTCGCTGAGTAGCGGTTGGCTTATTGATCGTAATCGTCTCATCAAAGGCCCGTTCCACCAATCGGTCAAAGCGCTTGTTTTCTGATTCGATTTGATAACTTGCTTCAATCGCTGCTAAACGTGCCTGTAGCAGCGGTATCAGTTCGTCAAAGCTGATAGGTTGCCCGAAAGGTCGTGTTTGCATAAAGGCCGAATCCAATGACAAATTTACCATCCCATCTCGTTGATATTCCGCTTCGTGAATATGCCCATGCACGGATAAAATCGGATAAGGCAAATCAACGCTGTCTCTTATACACATCTCCGAGCCCACGAGACGGACTCCTATCTCGTATGCCGTCTTCTGCTTGAAAAAAAAAAACAACCTGTCTCTTATAAACAACTGA
>OJJW01000482.1_pt1 | contig 10396 bp, 8 predicted proteins | sample 1596331 | NCBI WGS metagenome assembly OJJW01 (sample SAMEA4350156, study PRJEB24818) | metagenome | biome: human; feature: gut; material: faeces | place: Denmark | collected 2013-09 | reverse complement strand
ATGCTCTGCTTGTCAGATTGCCATCGCGTTCCATTGTCTGCTTCGACTGCCTATTCGGATTTTTTTTGTTAATGATACGGCGACCACCGAGATCTACACTATCCTCTTCGTCGGCAGCGTCAGATGTGTATAAGAGACAGTTATTGAGGCGGAGGTTACCAGTAAACTGGAGGCGATGATGGCCAGAGTAAAGGGAATCAGGAAGGTGAACTCTACTTCGGATAACGGCAGCGGCTCAATTTCTTTGGAACTGGACAAGCATGCGGATATTGACGTTACCCGCTTTGAAGTGTCTACCATCATCAGACAGACCTGGCCTCAGCTGCCCGAGGGGGTGAGTTATCCTCAAATCAGTACGCGACGTTCGGATGATAAGGCATCCAGACCTTTTATTACTTATACACTGAATGCGCCTGCTAATCCTATTTTGATTCAGCAGTATGCGGAAGAGAATATCAAGCCGGTATTGGGACAGTTGAAGGGGATTTATAAAGTGGAACTGAATGGAGCTACACCTATGGAGTGGCTGTTGGAGTATGACAGTGACCAGCTTTCGCGTTTGGGAATCACACTGCAGGCTGTGCAACGGGCCATTAACCGCCATTATGAAAAAGAGTTTCTGGGGATCTGTTCTATTGAAAAAGGTGCGGAGGGCAGAGAGTGGATCAGACTGGTACGTACATCTACTGAAAAAGAAATGGAATTTGAACCGGGAGCCATTCAACTGCAAGCCGAAGATGGAACGATGGTTACGCTGGATAAACTGATAAAGGTAAGGCATGTGGAAGAACGACCGCAAAGTTATTACCGGATAAACGGGCTGAATTCTGTCTACCTGTATATCACGGCCGAGGAAACTGCCAATCAATTAAATTTAAGTGGGGAAGTGAAGCACCTTATGGGTGAGTTGCAACAGAAGATGCCTCCGGGCTATGAGGTACATATCAGTTATGACGCTACGGAATATATTCAGAAAGAATTGGATAAGATTTATTTCCGTACCGGACTGACCGTATTGATTTTATTGCTGTTTGTAGCGTTGATAACACGAAATCTGCGTTATCTGTTCCTGATTGTGACCAGTCTGGCGGTTAATATATCTGTTGCCGTCATTCTTTATTATGCATTTGGTCTGGAAATGCAGCTTTATTCATTGGCGGGTATTACCATCTCATTGAATTTGGTGATAGATAATACGATAGTGATGACAGACCATATTCTGCATCGCCGCAATCTGAAGGCGTTTGTTTCTGTACTGGCGGCCACGCTGACTACTATCGGGGCATTGGTTATTATTTTCTTTCTGGATGAGAAGATACGTCTGAACTTGCAGGATTTTGCAGCGGTGGTCATTATCAATCTGGCAGTATCTTTGTTTGTTGCATTATTCTTTGTTCCGTCCATGATTGATAAAATAGGTTTGGAGAAGAAAAAGAGAAGAAAAAGAAGACGTTTTCTGCTCAGACCCACTTTTATGAAACGGTTGACTGTCTATTTTACCCGTTTCTATCAAGGGGTGATTTATTATTTATGCCGTTTCAGGGTGATAGCTTGCCTATTATTGCTGCTGGGGTTCGGTCTGCCTGTATTTATGCTGCCCGAGAAGATGGAAGGAGAAGGTAAATGGGTGGAATATTATAATAAGGTATTTGATAATCCTACCTTCAAGGATAAGGTAAAGCCGGTAATCAACAAGGCTTTAGGTGGCAGCCTCCGTCTTTTTGCAGAGAAAGTATACGAGGGAAGTTATTTCAATCGCGATGAAGGTGAAGTGGTGCTTTCCGTTTATGCTACGTTGCCTAATGGCAGTACATTGGAGCAGATGAATGTGCTGATTAAGAGGATGGAAACTTATCTGAGCGATTTCAAGGAAATCAGGCAGTTTCAGACGTATATCTATAATGCGCGTCAGGCTAATATCCAGATTTATTTTACAAAAGAAAATCAGCGGAGCGGATTCCCGTATACTTTGAAAGCTAATATAATCAGTAAGGCACTGACTTTGGGAGGTGGTAGCTGGAGTGTATATGGTTTGCAGGATCAGGGCTTCAGTAACGATGTGCGTGAGAGTGCGGGAAGTTTCCGTGTGAAACTGTATGGATATAATTATGACGAACTTTCTTATTGGACAGAACAGCTGAAAGAGAAGTTGTTATTACACCGTCGTATTAAAGAGGTTACGGTAAATTCGGAGTTCTCTTGGTGGAAAGATGATTATAGCGAGTTCTATCTGGATTTGGACAGGTTGAGGATGGCGAAAGAGCATATTACAGCCACGCAGCTGTTCGCCGCTTTGCGCCCTGTTTTCGGAAGGGATATTTATTGTGGTAACGTGTTGTTTGATAATCAGACGGAACAACTGAAGCTTTCATCGCTCCAAGGGCAGCAATATGATGTATGGGGCTTGGTTAATATACCGTTTTTCATCAATGGCCGTTCTTATAAACTGGCCGATTTCGCTACTGTTCAGAAAGGACAGTCACCCCAGAAAGTTGCTAAAGAAAACCAGCAATACCGGCTTTGTCTGCAATATGAATATATCGGTTCTTCCGAACAAGGAAAAAAACTGTTGAAGAAAGACTTGGAAGAATTTAATAAGATATTGCCTATGGGATATACAGCCGAAAATGAGCAGGATTACTGGTCATGGAATAAGAAAGATAACAAGCAATACGCATTGCTGTTGATTGTAATCGCCATTATTTTCTTTACGACGGCTATTTTGTTTAATTCCTTGAAACAGCCTTTGGCTATCATTTTTGTTATTCCGATATCCTATATCGGCGTATTCCTTACGTTTTATCTTTTCGGACTGAATTTTGATCAGGGGGGATTTGCTTCTTTTGTATTACTTTGCGGTATTACAGTAAATGCCAGTATTTATATTCTAAATGAATATAATGCGATAAGAAAAAGGTATCCTCTGTTATTACCGGTACGTGCCTTCACCAAGGCATGGAATTCGAAAATTCTGCCTATCTTTCTGACGGTTGTTTCTACTATTCTGGGGTTTATTCCTTTTATGGTGGGAGATGGAAAAGAGGCTTTCTGGTTCCCTTTGGCAGCAGGTACTATAGGCGGGTTAGTTATGTCTATACTTGGAATATTTTTGTTTTTGCCTATATTCTCATTGAAGAAACAAAAAAGATAATAAAGGTTTTACTTTTCTTTTTCAATAGAAGTGTTTACTTTTGTTGTTACAAAAAAACGTTGAATAAATATTATCTAATACTCGCTAATCATGTTGACTCAAATTATTAACGGCAAGATTTTTACTCCGCAAGGTTGGCTGGACGAAGGCTCTGTACTGATACGGGATAATAAAATATTGGAAGTGACTAACTGTGACCTGGCACTGATCGGTGCAAAATTGATTGATGCTAAAGGGATGTATATTGTACCCGGATATGTGTGTATGCATGCTCATGGCGGTGGGGGTCACGATTTTAATGAATGTACGGAAGAGGCGTTCCGCGCAGCTGTAAAAGCGCATCAGAAGCATGGGGCGACCAGTATTTTCCCAACTTTGTCTTCTTCTCCTTTTTCAGAAATCCGTAAGGCGGTAACTGTGTGCGAAACCTTGATGAACGAGAAGGACAGTCCTGTGTTGGGGGTGCATGTAGAAGGCCCTTATCTGAATCCGAAAAGAGCAGGTGAGCAGTTTGCCGGGAAATTGAAGAATCCTGATAAAGAGGAATATACTTCTTTATTGGAAAGTACTGACTGCATCAAGCGTTGGGACGCTTCACCTGAACTTCCGGGCGCGTTGGAATTTGCCCGCTATTTGAAATCAAAAGGTATATTAGTGGCTGTGTCACATACAGAATCAGAATACGAGGGGATAAAAGCTGCGTTTGAAGCTGGGTTTACTCATACTGCCCATTTCTATAACGGTATGCCGGGATTCCATAAATGTCGTGAATATAAATACGAAGGGACAGTGGAAAGTGTTTATCTGACAGACGGGATGACCATTGAATTGATTGCCGACGGTATCCATTTACCTGCTACTATTCTTCGGTTGGCTTATAAGTTGAAGGGAGTGGAAAAAACTTGTTTGGTTACGGATGCTTTGGCATATGCCGCCGCTGATGGAATGGAAATAACAGATCCTAATGTGATTATAGAAGATGGTGTATGCAAAATGGCTGATCATTCTTCATTGGCAGGTAGCATAGCAACCATGGATGTATTGGTACGGACAATGGTAAAAGCTGGTATTCCGCTGGCCGATGCCGTGCGGATGGCTTCTGAAACTCCGGCACGGATTATGGGAGTGGATGACCGGAAGGGGGCATTGAAGAAAGATATGGATGCCGATGTGTTGATTTTGGATAGAGAACTGAATATCCGGGCGGCTTGGGCTATGGGCAGGCTGGTGGAGGATACGAATACTTTGTTTTAAAATAGAAGATAAAGGGAGAATTAGTATCCTTATTGTGTGGACAAGATGCCTTGACTGTTTCGGAAAACAATCAAGGTATCTTTTTTTCGGGTTTAACTCGTCATTATCAAGAGGATTTGCTACATTTGCAACTTGTTAAAATGAGAACCAAATAATAAAAAACGATATGAACGGAGATTTTAGAGAGGATTTGAAGAGAGCCTGTGAAGTGATGCAGAAGGGAGGAGTGATTCTTTATCCTACTGATACTATTTGGGGAATAGGTTGTGATGCAACTAATCCGGAGGCGGTGAAACGAGTTTATGATATAAAGAAGCGTGCTGACAGTAAGGCGATGCTTGTATTGGTGGACAGTACGGTAAAAGTAAATTTTTATGTTAGTGATGTACCTGCGGTAGCTTGGGATTTGATTGAGTTTACCACAAAACCATTGACTATTATTTATGATGGGGCACGTAATCTGGCTGAGAATTTGCTGGCTGAGGACGGCAGTGTAGGTATTCGTGTTACGGCTGAGGAATTCTCCAAACAACTTTGTTTCCGGTTTCGTAAAGCTATTGTGTCGACTTCTGCCAATATCAGCGGTCAGCCTTCACCTGCCAACTTCAGTGAAATCAGTGAAGAAGTAAAACAAGCTGTAGACTATATTGTGGAGTATAGACAAGATGAAGTGGGGCATCCCAAACCATCCAGCATTATCAAACTGGGTAAAGGGGGAGAAGTGAAGATTATTAGAGAGTAAAAAAAAGGAATGGACGCAATTATAGACGAAAATAAGAAAAGTTGGTTACAACGCTTTATCTTATGGCGCGAAAAGAAGATAAAAGAGAAACACTTTATTCTTATATTAAGTTTTCTTGCTGGTATTTTTACGGCATTGGCCGCATGGTTTCTGAAGTTTCTAGTAGAATGGATCAAGGAATTTCTGACTGAAAATTTTGATTCTACAGGAGTCAACTGGTTGTATTTGGTGTATCCGGTTTTTGGTATTTTTCTTACCGGATTGTTCATTCGTTATATTGTGAAAGATGACATCAGTCATGGGGTGACGAAAATATTATATGCCATATCCCGTCGCCAAAGCCGCATCAAGCGGCATAATACATGGTCGTCTGTGATAGCCAGTGCCATTACTATCGGTTTTGGTGGTTCCGTAGGTGCAGAGGCTCCGATTGTGCTGACCGGATCGGCTATCGGTTCTAATTTGGGAAGTGTATTCAAGATGGAGCATAAGACCCTGATGCTGTTGGTGGGGTGTGGTGCGGCAGGTGCTGTGGCCGGTATTTTTAAGGCTCCTATTGCAGGCTTGGTTTTTACTTTGGAAGTCTTGATGATTGATCTGACGATGGCATCATTGTTGCCTCTTCTTGTTTCCTGTGTCACGGCAGCTACTGTTTCTTATATTCTTACCGGTCCCGATGCCATGTTCAAGTTCCATATGGATGAACCGTTTCTGATGGAGCGCATTCCTTCGGCAATTCTGTTAGGCATTGCGTGCGGATTGGTTTCTTTGTATTTTACGCGGGCTATGAATTCTGTGGAGAATATATTTCGTCGATATAGTAATCCGTATATCAAGCTGGCTATAGGCGGTGCAATGCTGAGCATATTGATTTTCTTGTTTCCTCCATTGTATGGTGAAGGATATGATACTATTAATTTATTGCTGAATGGCGTAACCAATCATGACTGGAATACAGTAATGAATAACTCTATCTTTTATGGGTTCGATAATTTGTTACTCGTTTATTTGGCCATGATTGTACTTTTCAAAGTCTTTGCTTCCAGTGCAACGAATGGCGGTGGTGGTTGCGGGGGAATTTTTGCTCCCAGTTTGTTCTTGGGGTGTATCACCGGATTTATCTTCGCTCATTTCTGTAATGAACTGCATGTAGGTCCTTATATCCCGGAGAAAAATTTTGCCTTGTTGGGAATGGCGGGATTGATGTCGGGAGTAATGCATGCTCCGCTGACTGGTATTTTTCTGATTGCAGAACTGACTGGCGGGTATGATTTGTTCCTTCCGCTGATGATGGTATCTGTCAGCTCTTATCTTACCATTATGATATTCGAGCCGCATAGTATTTATTCTATGCGTTTGGCTAAGAAAGGTGAATTGATAACGCATCATAAAGACAAGGCCGTATTGACTCTGATGAATATTGACAGTGTGGTTGAAACTGATTTTGAGAAAGTGCGTCCTGATATGGATTTAGGTGAAATGGTTAAAGTCATTTCGCAGGCTAAACGCAATTTGTTTCCGGTAGTGGATGTCAATGGAGAACTTTTGGGCATTGTGGTATTGGATGATATCCGTAATATTATGTTCCGTCAGGAATTATACCATCGTTTCAAGGTGGAAAAATTTATGATTTCTCCTCCGGCACGGATCAATGTTACTGATTCAATGGAAGAAGTGATGAAGAAGTTTGATGATACAAAGGCCTGGAACCTGCCTGTGATTAATGAAGAGGGAAAATACAAAGGGTTTGTTTCCAAGTCCAAAATATTTAATTCGTACCGGCAGGTGTTGGTTGATTTCTCTGAAGATTAAATAATGTAAGTATATGGAAAAGAAAGATTTGCGGATCGTATATATGGGTACTCCCGATTTTGCGGTGGAGAGCCTGAAAAGATTGGTTGAAGGAGGCTATAATGTAGTAGGTGTGATAACTATGCCCGACAAACCGATGGGACGACATGGCAGTGTGCTGCAACCTAGTCCGGTGAAAGAATATGCTGTTTCTCAAGGTCTGAGGATACTTCAGCCGGAGAAATTGAAGGATGAGGCTTTTATAGAGGAACTCCGGTCTTTACAAGCCGATTTACAAATTGTAGTTGCTTTCCGTATGCTTCCCGAAATAGTATGGAATATGCCGCGTTTGGGCACATTTAACTTGCATGCATCTTTATTACCTCAATATAGAGGAGCTGCTCCTATAAATTGGGCGGTGATAAACGGAGATACGGAAACTGGTATTACGACTTTTTTCTTGAAACATGAGATAGATACCGGTGAGATTATCCAACAGGTGCGCGTTCCTATTGCTGATACGGATAATGTGGAAATAGTACATGATAAGCTGATGTATTTGGGGGGAGATTTGGTTTTGGAAACCGTGGATGCTATTTTGAATGGAAGTGTGAAACCTGTTCCTCAGGAAAGTTTGATCCGGCAGGAAACGGAGTTGCGTCCGGCACCGAAAATATTTAAAGAGACTTGCCGTATAGACTGGAATAAAGGTGTGAAGCAGATTTATGACTTTATTCGCGGGCTGTCTCCTTATCCGGCTGCATGGACCGAACTGTGTGTGGCTGATGGAACACGTCAGGTTTTAAAAATATATGAAACGGAGAAAGTTTTTGCTTCACATGAGATGAATATAGGCGATATCCGTACGGATATGAAGACCTATTTTCAGGTGGCTGTAAAAGATGGTTTTATTAATGTGCTTACTTTGCAGCTGGCAGGAAAGAAACGTATGGATGTGGCTGATTTTTTGAGAGGCTACAGAACTTCGGATAATAATAAGGTGGAATAAATGATAAAGGCTGTATCGAAAGATTTTCGGATACAGCCTTTTCGTTACAATAAGACAAGGAGTTGTTAAGAATCATTTAGTTTTTGTGTTGGATATACCTTTCTGTATGAACGGAAAGTTTGTAGATTTACTTTTATTATAACTTACTGTAACGGTTTCTTCGCCATTGTTAATGGTATTCATTTTTATTTTAAATCCTTGTAGCTTACCCTCTTTATATCCGGGAACATCCAATAAAGGGAAGGATACATAACCGGAACTCGGATATTCCTGTCTGTCACCTTCGGCATTGTGGCGTAATTCTACGGCCATATATCCGTTTGCGTCAGGAACAGTTCCTTCTGTGGCTACAAGGCTGATCCGATGTTTGATATTAGAGTTGAAACCTAATATTTGGAACATAAGGGTCAGGTGTGTCTTACCCATAATGGGAGTGATGAGGTTGATTCCATCATGTCCGTAAATATCTTCCTCATTTTCTTTTAATGTATCCATTGGTTTGGTTAAAATCTTCTGCAAGTAATCTATAGAAATAAAAGGTCCTTTCTTACTTGCATCTCCGGTCGGATTGTCTGCATTTATATAGGTATAAAAAATACGTTGCCCCGGATTATTTGTTTCAAAACGTGTTAATTTATCGGGATTCACTACGTATGCTACTCCATCATTATCGCTTTCTATCATTGCTTCACCGGGTATTTCGCTGGGGGTCAATACGGTTGCTAAAGCGGCGTTAAAAGGCATTCCTGCCTGCATGTCGTAGATGTCATCATCATAGTCATCCAGGCAAGATTGTATAAATGGAATCAGCATTACCATAATTATAACAATAACTGTCGTTTTATATTTTCTCATATTCTCTGTTTCTAGAATTGTTTCTATGGCTTAAATGCGAAGATAGTAAGTTTACTGCTTGTAAAAATGTTAAATCTGCTTAAGCAAAAATTTTATTCTTCCGGATGCAGTATTTTTGCAGTCTTATCATTTATCCAATAAAGAAGTGTCACAAACAATGAATGAAACAGAATTGGTGGAACGTTGCGGCAAGGGCGATAACCTTGCACGCAAGCAATTGTATGAGCGTTATGCCGGGCAATTGATGGCCGTTTGTGTTCGTTATACAGGTGATAGGGAAGTGGCACAGGATGTCTTACATGATGGATTTTTGAATATATTTCGTTCATTCAGTCAGTTTACTTATAAAGGAGAGGGGTCATTGAAAGCATGGCTGACACGTATTATGGTAAATGAAGCACTGGGCTATCTTCGCAAGAAAGCTTCTACAAATCAGGAAGTGATAGTCGAAGAGTTACCCGATGTGATAGATGGAGATGAGGATGATTTTGAGCAAATACCCCAATCTGTTTTAATGCAATTCATTAAAGAGCTTCCGGATGGATATAGAACGGTCTTTAATTTATATGTATTAGAAGAAAAGGGACATAAGGAGATTGCTGAAATGCTAGGAATTACAGAACATACTTCATCATCTCAATTATACAGAGCCAAAACCTTATTGATGAAAAAAATAAATGATTATAGAAAGAGGATATAGGAATGAAAGAAAAAGATAAATGGATAAAAAATTTCCGCACCCGGATGGAGGGCTATTCGGAACCGGCTCCTGCTGATCTTTGGGAACAGTTGGAAAAGGAACTGGATACGGTTCCGAAAGTAATTCCGATGTGGCGCCGCTGGCAGGCTGTAGCAGCTGTTGCCTTGTTAGTGGTTGTGTCTTCATTGACCGTATGGTTTTGGCAGTCACCTTCTGCAAACTATTTGGAGAAACAGTCGGCAGAGTTGAATGTAATGCACGAACCCGATGAGTTGGTGCCGGGATCAATCACTCCTGAGCAACCTATGGCCTTGGTAGTTCCTGCTGCCCGCTCTGGGAAAAAACAACATGTAAAAGTTGGTGGGGTTGCTAAGGCAGAGGCATTGGCTGCCGAACAGGAGGTTTTGCTAAATAAAGAGGTGGAAGAGATACAAATAGAGGAAAATTATATTGAAGAGCAGAAAGAGGAATCTGTTATAGTGGAACAAAAACAGCAGAAACAGGCCGGCAGATCTTCCTATTCGGCTGCCAAAACGAATTACGCTTACGTGGCTCCTCATAGAAAGAAGGACAGAAACTGGTCGGTAGGACTTTCTACCGGTAATGGAACCTTTTCATCCTCGACTAGTATGGATGGATATTTGCCTTTGCCTAATGGCACAAGGAATGCAACAATGAATAGCGCTTATGGAGCTGTCTCTTATACACATCTGACGCTGCCGACGAAGAGGATAGTGTAGCTCTCGGTGGTAGCCGCATCAGTAAAAAAAAAAAAAACGAGACAAGCAGAAATCTCATATGCCGTCTTATAAAAATACGATAGCACAAAAAGGAATAAAAAATGAAACTGTCTCCCAAATATACTTGTAATAACAACATAGAACACAGAACGAA
>OJJW01000477.1_pt1 | contig 10425 bp, 20 predicted proteins | sample 1596331 | NCBI WGS metagenome assembly OJJW01 (sample SAMEA4350156, study PRJEB24818) | metagenome | biome: human; feature: gut; material: faeces | place: Denmark | collected 2013-09 | reverse complement strand
GTCCGGAAAAGGTCGCCTAGAGAAAGAGTTAGAGAAAGAGAAAGAGTTAGAGATAGATTCTTCTTCTGGCATAGATATTAACTCAAAAAATAGTGCAGTTAGTCATTGGTTAAATCAAGTCAATCCAACAGAAGCACCAACAATCTTAGAATCAATACGTTTTTGGGTTCAAGATTTCAATGGACAAGAACAAATCGTTATAGCTGCAATAGATGAAATGCTTAAGAACGGTGCTAGAAGTTATAACTATTTAAACAAGGTATTGAAGGACTGGGAGAGCAAAAAGTTGGACTCAGTTGAGAAAGTGACTAATTTCCTACAAGGAAGCTACTCGAACAAAACGAAAAAAAGCAGTAAAAAACTTGAATACGAAGATTTGAGTGAATACGACGATTTACCAGTGTAAATGCAGAAGAGAGGGAAATACATGGAATCTGTAGGAGAAATCATGGAGGAGCTCATTCGAAAGATCCTCAAACAAAACGGTAAATGTCCTGAATGCAATGAACCTTTGTACAGTTGGCGGACTAAGAATAAAGATGGTTCAGAACGTTGTAAACCAACTTGTATGAAATGCGGATATAAATCGCTGAGAGTTCAAGAAGATTTGCAAACTGAGCGCATTTACAATGACAGCCTGAAAGCAAGAGCGTTAGATTTCTTTAAGGGCGGCTCTGTAATATCAAATCAATCACTATTTGATTGCACTTTAGAGAAGTTCAAGGTAGTAGATCAAGAAACAGAAATAGCACTAGAAAAAGCTAAGAGTTACGTTAATGCCGTCTTATTAAATAAGCCAGCTCACTTTGTTTTGACAGGAAAAGCTGGTAGCGGAAAAAGCCATCTCGGAATGTCTGTAGCTTGGGAAGTTTTAAAACGAACAAATTATGATAAAAAAATTCTATTCATTAGCTACCACGAACTCCTAGAACAAATTCGATTCTCTTATAACAATGCCGATATTAGAAAAGTAATTGAAGGTTCTTTAATTGCAGATATAAAAACTGCTGATTTAGTCATTCTGGATGATATAGGAGCAGAACTGGGGAAAGGAGTATCTTCTAGCAAAGATTTTGGCACGAGCACATTAAATTCCTTCTTGGATGCACGACAAAATCAAGCGACGATTATTACTACAAATTTATCCAGTGAGGAACTAGTAAATGCATACGGTTCAAGAATTGTTTCAAGAATTTTTATGAATTCGGAAGGCTACACAATAAAGTTCCAGAAAACAGCAGATAAACGCATAAAACCAGTAATAGGTAGTATCGCATGAATAAATACAGTAATAAAAAAACTGTTCATCGTGGTATCAAGTTCGATTCAAAGGCAGAAGCAGAGTATTACGATTTGGCACTGTGGCAAGCACAGGCGAATGGTTGGAAAGTGAAGCTCCAGGAAAGGTTTGAGCTGATGCCGAAGTTTGAACTAGAGGGCAAGAAGTATCGCAAGATCGAGTATATTCCCGACTTCACATTTTATAAAAACGGCAAACTTGTCAAAGTCGTAGATGTTAAAGGGATGCAGACAAAAGATTTCAAAATCAAAGCGAAACTCTTCTGCAGTCAATATCGAGTACCGCTGATCTTAGCGAAGAAATATCGGAATATGTTCAAGGAAGAACGGTTTTAACGAGGTGATCCATCATGACAACAGAAGAAGTGATTCAAATGCGAATTCAATGGAATTGATTGAAAAATACGAGACAGAAGTCGAATTTGAGTAAGGAGGAATAAAAAGAATGAAACTAAAAGACGGATTTTACTCCAGCAGCCACGGTATCGGCGGTTTAATGCTAGATATGCCGACAAAGAATCCTAAAACACGTAAGAAGCCAAAAGTCAAAGTCGGTGACATGGTTCGCTGTGAAGCAGAGGAGTTCGTTTATCCATTTCGTGGATATGTAGAACACGTCTATAATCACTCAGCAATCATTCGCATTGAAAACACGATGGAATGTGACAAGTGGTTAGCGAAAAGCAAAGAGAATTTAGCAGTAGCGAGATTGGTGGATATGGAGGTTATAAAATCTTAATTTTGCTTTTTTACAACTATCCTACAACAATGAGCGTTATTCCACAACTGGAAGGAGAAGAGGCAATTGTGAACATTTTAGAGAATATAGATATTAAGCAAACAAGGAAAAATGCTAGACGATTACTAAAAAGATACAGAAATTTAGAACGTTTGGTCGGACCAGTGAAAATAGACTTTTCCGTGATGACTGTTACCAAAAATTTGAAATTCACAATTGACAGTCAAAACGAAGAAATCATTGAAGCGATAAGTACTCGAGATTCGGTTATCGATGCATTAACACGGCTAAGTAGAATCCATTTCCAGGTACTTTATTATAGTTATTGTTTTCCTAATAAGATGGCGATGTATGAAATAGGAGAAAAATTAGGATATTCCGATAGAACTATCGAGAGAATGAAGGCAATAGCTTTGGTTGAATTTGCTGAGGCGTATAAATTAGGAGAACTCATTTCACGTACAAAATAAAAAAAGTCAGATTCCTCCGACTATGAATAATATTTCCGACATAAGTATTATATCATAATTGGGGGAATCAGAGGATGGTACTTTTCGATGTAAAGAAATATGAGACACCAAGCGCGAAAGATGTTGATATGGAACGCACAAAACATAATGTCGCTGTGTTTCTTTCAGCATATCTATCAGCTAGATGTAGAGTAGGGCAACCTCGAGAACCAAAAGTGACAGCATCTTATTCCTTGGTTCCACCTTCTACAGCTGATCATATATTTGAAGCAGAAAGAATGCTGATCGATAAAGAAGAAGCACAAGAAGAATTTGAGTATCTGCATAAATTGTTTATTAGAGGATACTCTGCTATACAGCATCCGCACAAACCCGATGTGACCGAACGACGAAAAAAAATATTTTATGATCGTTACATCAATGGTCTGTCAATTTATGTAACTGCTCAAAGAAATAACACGAGTGAAGAATCTGTCAAACTAGAATCAAACAAGATTATCATTCAATTTGCTTCATCGTTAGAACTGGTTGCTTTCAAGTAGCCAGTTTTTACACTTTTTATACCCTTTTATTACCAATTTGGTTTCCATTTTATACCTTTTTTATACCAATCACTTACCTATTCAATGTTGTATTATGATAGTGTCGAAAGATTAGTGATAGGTCTGAGACAAAATAAAAACGCAAGGGAGGAAATCTCCCTCATCGTTTTAAATTAAGCTTTGATAGACAGCAACGGAAATATTAAGAATAAGGATGTGAATTTCAACTCCTTCTGAATTCTTTGTATGCTGCTGTCTATTAAATTATTTAAGGAGGGGATTGTATGCATCATTATATTACTAAATATCAAGATGAAAATGGAAAATTGAGAATTGTATCATGGTTACAAATTAATCTATTTAACAAATCTTACTGTTTTTCAAAAAAAGAGCTAGCTGTCCCTAAAGACAACTAGCAGTAATCTTATTTTTTGGTCCATTTGTTTCCTGGCTTAGAAGTTGGAGGAAGTCTGTCTCCTTTATCGATAGTAGCATTATGACCTTTAGGAACATTTCCTCCTTTTGGACCAACTTCTTTGTACTTACCGGCAGGCTTATTATCTTCGCCTGGTTTGAAAAGATTACTCATATATTCACCACCTATAATTTATTTCAGTAGACCACTTACCGATAAGAAAATTATACCAAAGAAAGGAATGTAAAAAATGAACACGGAAAGAATTGTTTTAGAAGCAGAAGAAAAAGAATTTATTGAAACGGTTATTAGTTTTGTAATTGAGAAAGGCTGGACGATTTCTAATTTGCAAAATGCTGTATCAAAAGCGGAAGATTATATGAAAAAAAATGCCACATTAACAGAGCTGACAATTGGTATGCCAGCTCAAATTAAAGATTAATAGAATCTATATTTGTATTGCCCACCACCACGAACAATCAAATACCATCTACCAGGACCACTGACTGTGATATTTACCGGTGTTCTAGTGTAATGTCCGCCGTAGTACTTAAATTTTTGACCAGAGTTCATTTTTCTGTAGTTCGTAGAATCGACCAAAAATACATCTGCGGTATGTTGAAGTTCTACTCTTACAGATAATGAACCGCTGGATTCAGCATAAGGAACCTGCACCATGTTTTTCACCTCCTTATCGGCTATTTCAGCGGACCACTCGCTGATAAATAAAATTATACGCTTAGTATTTATTTTCACAATATTAATTTGTCACTGTGGCGGAAAGGGTAGACGCTTAAAAATAAGGTCAATACGTCGAGGGATAGCCTTAACGTTTTATGATTTGACCATGCAATGTTCGATTCATTGCCAGTGACTTTGGGTTTGTGTTAATCCCAAACTACCAGTTAGTAAAAACACAAAGATGTCTGGTGTATAGCAACTGCTGACAGGAAAGTTGTTAATGTAAAGCGATTCGAACGGACTATACCTGACAGAGATGTCCTATTGTCGAATTGAGTATCAGAGCTGGAAACCTCAACTGATGCACCTGTCAATTAGCAACCGAGGGTGGTATGAACTCGTGTGGTGCGAGCCCTAGGGAGGAACAGGATAACCGCCTGTGTGTAGGTTGCTATTACATATTAGATCACTCTTTGAGTGGTCTTTTTATTTTAGAAAAGAGAGGATTTTGAAAAATGAATCATGAGAAGTTTATCGAAAAATGCAAGGCTATTGTACGTGAAAGAATTGAAAATGAGATTGCTGACCTAAGTGGAGCAGTGCCTGAGTTTAGTGTTTTCATAGTCTGGTCATGCAAAACACTGCAAAATAGCAAAGCATTAGTCAGCGCTAGCTTAAAAGGAGCACCGTATTTTGAAATTACGTTGAACGGGGACAAAGGTGAAATCTATGTAGGTACTTATCTCAAAAAATCAAATGAATGTATTAAAGTCTAGCACACGCTAGGCTTTTTCTTTACATAAAGGAGGAATAGGAATGGAAAAAGAAACTAGCAATAAATTAGGCTTTTTAAGCATTTTGACAATCATCTTCGTTATAGCCAAGTTATTTAGATTGATCCGTTGGAGTTGGCTGCTAGTATTTGCGCCGACCTTGATCGGCATAGGTTTATGGATTTTGATTATGTTAGTCGCGATAGTCATTGCGACAGTGTCTGGTGAATAGTATTTACAACAGGACAATATAAGGAGTGGATAAAATGTATCGCCCACAATATCTCGAACAACGATATGAAGAGACTTATATTTATGCCGGTTCAGATTCCAAACCTTACCTAACAACTCGAAAGCCAATAAAGAGCGATACATATAAACGAAAGGAAAACAATGAAGTTATTTCTTTTCGCAGAAGGAGAAAAGTCAAATGAGGAACTACTGGTATGTATCGCTAATTAATGAATATCCTCGAACCATTGATGATTGTTCAGTGCGTGTTGTGCGTTCTGTACAAATCAAAGGGAAGTACTCTATTGTTGAAATGGGGAGAGAAGCAGAACCGAAAGAAATTGATGCGTGCAAACTTCTTTATTGCGGTCATGGATATTGGAAAGACGAGTATATCCAATACAATATAGAGAGGTACATCAAATGAATGATAACTATGATTGCATCAAGTTGTTAGCAAGTAATTATTAGATGTTTTTAGGAGGGAAACTATGAAATTAAAAGATTATATCAGAGAAGGGTATAACATTGTAACTTCACCAAATCTAGCTTACAAAATTCAAGAAGATTATCCCAATGCTTTAGTGTTTACTGATAGAGCTTTAGATGCCATTCCTATAGGGAAGTTATTAGTTGATCGTTTTTATAGCAATGATCCAGCTGTTCTTAGTGCTAAGTCACTTCAAAACGCTTATGCTATTGAACGCTTTAGTTGCGAGTTTACTGGTTATAAGATAGTAGCACAAATGACAGGAGAGACAAGAAGAAAAGTAATGCAACAGATCAAAAAGAGGATTGATGAATCGGCGTTAGATGATAGAAGTAATGCAAACCTTCTAGAGATCAAACTAAAAGATACTGACTCAGTACCAGAGGTTTGGTACAAAGGTGAGAGGTTGGATGAATCGCCTAAAGGATTAGTAGATGTCTCGTATCATTGGAAGACTGATGGTTTTACTAATGATGATAGAGGAGCGAACGACATCACGATTCAATACTTTTCTAGCTTTAATGATAAGTATCCAGATATGAAAACAATCGGACACAAGAGAGATATGTAGATGATTGAAGTAACTACAAAAGAGGACAGAGCGAAGTTCTATTCATCATCACAGTGGAAGAAGCTGAGACTAAAAGCATTAGAACGGGACCATTACGAATGCCAATGGTGCAAAGAGCAAGGCAAAGTGACAACAATTAACGATGCAATATTAGAAGTAGATCACATTAAAGAGCTTGAATATCATCCAGAATTTGCGACGGATATAGATAATCTAAGAACATTGTGCAAAGAATGCCACAACAAGCGGCATAGTCGTATGAATTATCGCGGCGCAGAACGTAAAAAAAAATTTGATGATGAATGGTGGGGAGATTGAGGTATGGATTTAAACGAAAAGATAAAGATGCTCAGAAAATCCAAAGGCGAGACTGGCGAACAACTAGCCAAAGCAACAGGAGTTAGCCAATCATTCATAAGTGATATAGAAAGTGGCAAGAAGGAAAGAATACCATTCCGTTTCATTGAGGAACTTAGTAACTATTATGAGATTGAATTAGATTACTTCAGGGAACAACCAGTTAAAACTAAAGAACTTGATTATATATTAGAAAACGAATCTCTAAAATCTAGGCTAGATTATTTAGAATCCGGTCTAAAGAATTTGATAGAGTGAGTTAAAGGAGATTGATATATGAGTATTGAAGTTGGTAATCGTATAAAGAACATCAGACTTAAAGCATACGAGAGTATGAGTGAGATAAGCGAACAAAAGAAACTTATTGAATTGATTCACAGAAAAAAGAAAAACGAAAAAGAAACTGAAGAATAACACCCCCGGTCGAAATATTTTGATGCAAATTTATTGAATTGGGAACCGGTGGATAGGTCAACTCCACAGATCTATTGATGATACGCGTATAACCCCCTCCCCAGAAGAAAGGAAGTGATTGGATGGCGGATTTAAAAATCAGAAATGAAAAGGTAGCAGCTGAGGAAAAACGATTGAATGACTTATTTTACGATCTTACAGATGACAAGAAAAAAGTCGTTTCTGGATTAGTAACTCAAGCAGCTAGATTAAAAATTTTGTTAGATGAAATGTGGATTGATATTTCTGAAAAAGGAGATTATGAATTATTCTCACAGTCAGAAAATCAGATTCCTTACGAACGGGAGCGGCCGGTGGCAAAACAATACAACGCACGCGATCAATCTTATCAGCGGATTATAAAACAGTTGACAGATTATTTGCCAGAAGAAAAACGAGATGCTGTAAATAATGCAGCGTTAGATGGTAGTGATCTTCTATGACGTTGCTACAACCTTACTTTTTTGATGAGTATGTGGATTTGTATGAACGGGGAAAAATTCCGTTTAACAAAGAGCGTATCCAGCTTGTCGAGTATCTCAAAAAGGAAGTCCTTCCGAGAGATGATTTGTATTTTGACGATGAGATGATTCACAAATTTATTCGTTATGCCGAGAAAAATTTTTTTCCGTTAGCTAAATATCAGAAATTTATTACACCTTTCATTTTTCTTTACAAAAAAGAAGATGACGAGGTGTTTTTTAATGAAATTTTGAACTCTATTGCGCGCGGGGGTGGCAAGAATGGTTTCATGTCTGCACGAGATTCGTTCTTTATTTCCCCGCTCTATGGTGTGCGAAATTACGATGTGACTATTACTGCCAATTCGGAAAAACAAGGGAAAGTTAGTTTTAAAGAAGTCTATGAAACTGTTCAGGCGAAACGTTTAGAACAGCAGTTTTATTTAACGAAAATGGCAATCACCAATCGAGTAACGAATTCCATTTTTAGTTATCGGACCAACAACCCGAAAACGATGGATAGTGCTCGGGATGGCTGTTTAGAATTCGATGAAATTCACATGTTCGAGAACTCGGATATCGTGGACATTCAACGGAGCGGGCTAGGTAAGATTCAACATCCACGGACATTTTACAACGGAACGAATGGACACGTCCGAGAAGGCTTTTATGACCGGACATTAGAAAGAGCACAGAAAATTTTTAGTGGAGAAAACAAGAACGACCGTTTGTTTCCATTTATTTGTAAACTCGACACGATCGAAGAGATGGAAAAACCGGAATTATGGTCTAAAGCGAATCCGATGTTCGAAGAAGATTCTCCTTACGCCAAACGCTTGTATCAAACTGTTATGGACGAATACCTAAAGTTAGAAGAAGAGCCGTCTGGTCGCCGGGAGTTTGTCGTCAAACGGATGAATTTTACCGAAGGCGATATGGAATCAGATATTACTACGCACGAAAAATTACTAGCTACTAATCAGCCGATTGGTGATTTAAAAGGAAAATCGTGTGTCGCTGGCTTTGACTATGCGGAAATTCGAGATTTCGCCAGTGTTGGGCTGCTCTTTAAACAAGATGAGAAATTTATCTGGATGCAACACAGCTTTGCCAGAAAAGAATTCTTAGACACTTTTAAAATCAAAGCACCAATCAAAGAATGGGCAGATAAAGGAATATTCACAATCGTGGATGCTCCTTCAATTTCTCCTCAACTACTAATTGATTGGTTGAATGAAAAACGTGAATTGTATCAGATTGAAATGGTGTGCGCCGATGGTTATCGAATGGACCTGCTGCAACCGCTATTGGAAAAAGAAGGTTACAACTATGAATTCATTCGGAATATTCGAGGTGTGCAGTCTAAAGTGGCACCAATAATTGAAGATGGGTTTGCTAATGAGAAATTTATTTTTGGCGATGATCCTTCGATGAGGTGGTACACCAATAACAGTTATGCAAAAGTTGATAAATCTGGTAATAAAACGTTTTTGAAAAAAGAACCAGTCCGTCGAAAAACAGACGGCTTCCATGCCTTCTTGGCTGCTTTATATAAACGAGAAGAGATCCAAGATGTTGATTTGGAGGGCTTCTTTGACATGATGGAAGATTGGGATTTTTAAAGCAGCGAAGGGAGGTGAGTAAATATTGGGAGTATTTCAATCGTTTTTTGATATTTTCAAAAAAAATTCAGAGATTGAATTAAGTTACGACTTTGACACGTTGATTGACGAATACAACACGCTGTATTTGAAGCATTTAGCAATCGATACCTGTGCAGAATTTATAGCACGAATATTCAGCCGGTCAGAGTTTCGAATTCGGAAAAACGGGCAGCCGATCACGAACGAGTGGACGTATTTATTAAATGTACGCCCGAATCTGGATCAATCAGCTTCTTCGTTTTGGCAACAAGTCGTTTACAAGCTAATCACTGAAAACGAAGTATTGATCGTACTTTCTGACGATGATCAATTGTTGATTGCTGAAAGCTACGTTCGAAAAGAATATGCGTTGTATGACGATGTTTTTGAAAGTGTGGGGATGAAAGGCTACGAGTTCAAACGAAAGTTTCCGATGAGTGAAGTCATTTTTTTACAATACAACAACAACGACTTGAATAGATATGTTCGTGGATTGTACGAAGATTACGCTTCTCTCTACAACCGAATGGTTGAAGTAGCTATGCGAAATCATCAGATTAGAGCGACGGTCGGAGGTAAAGAAGGCCGAGGTTTTGATGACAAATTACAAAAGAAAGCTCAATCTTATATTGATAAACTGTACGAAAAATTTCGAAAAGACTCAGTTGCTATTATTCCGATGCAACAAGGGCTGGAGTATAACGAACTCACGAATACAGTTGGCGAAACTAATCAATCTATTGATGAGCTCAAGAAACTGAAACGCCAGTTTGTGGATGAGGTTGCCGACATTTTAGGTATTCCTTCAACAATTTTGCATGGAGAGTTAGCTGATTTAGAAAGCGCTCAGACAGTATTGAATAAATATTGTGTGAAATCTTTGAACAAAAAGATTGAAGACGAATTGAACGCAAAGACAATCAGTAAGGCGGAATACGTTGCTGGAATGGAAGTTAAAGTCGTTGGTGTGGATAAAAAAGATATCTTTGATTTGGCAGACGCAGTAGATAAGTTAATTTCAAGCGGTGGATTCAATCGGAATGAAATTCGTGAAGAAGTCGATTACGAAAGTATCGAAGGCGGCGATGAGTTTTACATTACCAAAAACTACGAGAAAGCGAAAGGAGGGGAGGAAGTAAATGACGAAACTGGAAATTAAAGGAACGATTATTTCTAATAATCAAAAATGGATTTACGATTTGTTTGAAATGGACAGCACATCACCGAAAGATATTTTATTGCCTGAAAACAACGAACCGCTAGAGGTCGTGATTAATTCGGGAGGTGGTGACGTATATGC
>OJJW01000473.1_pt1 | contig 10494 bp, 14 predicted proteins | sample 1596331 | NCBI WGS metagenome assembly OJJW01 (sample SAMEA4350156, study PRJEB24818) | metagenome | biome: human; feature: gut; material: faeces | place: Denmark | collected 2013-09 | reverse complement strand
ATGTGTGCAAGACGGACGTGCTTTTTCTATATGCTGAGTGACGGATAAATATTTTACATTAGTTTACATGTGCAGTGCGCTTTTTCAGTTTGTTTTTTTTTTTTTTTCAAGCAGAAGACGGCATACGAGATAGGAGTCCGTCTCGTGGGCTCGGAGATGTGTATAAGAGACAGGGGTTACAGTACACTGTGATAATGTGATTTGATGCGTAATGTGCTGCGTAGCATAAAAGTCTTGCGCATCAAATTGATTAAAATTGGTTGCGGGCAGCAAACGTTTCATCGAGCCTTGACCAGTCAGATGAACCGGTTGTCGAATAGTTAGCCAGCGCTGTTTTGCTTGCTCAGATTTGACCTGATAGAAAAAAATAACGGTTTCGCCACTGTCATCAAGTTGACATTGCCCACGTACCGTTGCCCCATTAACCGTTATGTCATCTGGTAAAATCCGACCAGAAACGTGTGTCATGGCTGACGTCTCTTTGTTGGCTTGCTGGCTTAACATCTGCGCATCCCCATGAAATAACACAAAAAAGGTAACCCAATACCGATAAATAACCCAAGGCGGTACACACTGATATGCCGCCAGAATACGATCATAGCGAACAACCACAACGTCATCGTCATGGCACTCAAGCGATAAATACAGCCACTTATCGCTGCAATATTGAGACTAACAATCAGAAAATCGCGGTTTTTCATCAGACGGTTAAACTGTCCTTTAACGCTTCAAACCGTTTTTCGCCAATCCCAGAAACAGCCTTTAAGTCTGAAATTTGTTTAAAACCACCATTTGCTTCACGATAAGCAATAATTTGTTCGGCTTTCTTTTCACCAATACCTTCTAACGTTTGAAGTTCAGCCACCGTGGCCGTATTTAAATTGACCTTATCTTTTTGCGCTTGCGATGCTGATGGCGCTTGTTCACTTAAATGTTCCCCTTTTGTGGGAATATAAACCATTTGACCATCGGTTAATTTTTGCGCCAGATTGATCGTTAATATTTCTGCTTGATCAGTCAAACCACCAGCTTTAGCTACTGCCGCTTGTAGTCGTGGTTGTTGACTGACATCATAAACACCTGGCTGTTTTACCGCACCTTTAATATCAATTAATACTTTGGTCTCAGTATGTTCAGCACGGTTAACTTGTTTTTGGTCAACTTGTTTCTGATCTGCCGCATGGTTTGATACATGACTTGGCATTGTCTTGCCTGCTGAATCATGGCCACCTGGCAACCGGCTGGCAAAAAACAACAATAGGCCACCCACAATGATCAAGATAAGCAGTAACCAGCGTTTTCCACGACTTAAAATAACCTTCACTTGTTCAAATTGTTCTAACATACCACGCCCCCCCCTGATACATCATACGATGTATCATTTGAGAGCACTAAAAAACACCTAACCGAAGTTAGGTGTTAGTTTGGCATGTAAGATTCGCTCTTACGGGCGACTATTGGTGGTGACACCAATAGCAAAGTCGCGTCACCTCAGTGCAAGCACTGTTAGTCATGGTGAGAAAATGGGGTTCCACAACCACCATTAACACCTGCATCTATCCGAGATTTGTGATTTAACACAGCAGGCCGCCTTCGGCGCTAATTTTTCAAGCGCTTCGACTCATCGCATATAATTATCATACCAGAGTATCAACACAATGTCAACACTTTTTTCAAAAAAATTGAAAATTTTCAACACAAATAACCTGTTATAATACCCTTATGATTAAATTGACGAAACTTGAAAAGCAAATCATTACGACACAAGCAAACCCAACACATCACAGCTTGTCAGATATTTTAGTCCCCGACTTTGCTGGCGATACCAAACACGCACTGGCCCAATATGTGATTGATACCTACGATTTAGGGCATTTTGATGGTGTCAAAAATACGAGTGCGCCACATATGCTAGATTTCACTTGCCGATCAGAAAACCAGCAATTAATACGAATTACCGGTCGCATTACTTACCAGGCTTAGTCCTCAGTAATTTCTGCAGCGGCCACAGCTTGCTGATCAACAATCACTTGCAGTTGTGCCGTAAACCATTGGGCAATTTTACTTTTCACACTATCTGGATCATCTTGATAAGCTGTCACCGAACTCGCCAAAGCAATTTTTAACTGTGACTGGCTCACCAGCGGATTTTCCACAATCATATAAAGATTCACATCGTTATCTGGTTTCTCTGGCCAGATTAATTTTTTGAGCTGATTCGCATAACGTTGCGGCAAGTTAATGACATTCGTTTCTAACGTTAAGGTTGTGCCACCCGCTGCAATACCACCATTGATTGTGAGGGCTAAATGGATAAAGTTTGGATCAGCAATATGCGTATCGAGCGCCTCAAATAGCGCATCTAACGCAATATCGTCCTGATCTGGCTGTGCCACGACCAAAGTGAAAGCTTGTGATTCGGTAATATTTTCTAATGCCCGTTCACCGGTGATTTCCATATTTTTGCTCCCAGAATTTTAATACTCATATCTTAACATAAAAAACGTCCTGGCTTGTGTCACCACAATTCTCCAGGACGTTTTTGTGTGATCACCGCTCACTTATGTGGCATGCGATCCCAGAAATCGGCTTTATTGACTTGGCGCGACCGGGCAATGCCCATAGCATGGGTCGGTACATCCGCCGTAATCGTTGAGCCAGCAGCCGTGATGGCTTCATCAGCAATTGTCACAGGTGCCACCAACTTCGTATTTGACCCAATAAAGGCACGATCACCAACTGTGGTGTTAAACTTATTCACCCCATCATAATTCACAAAAATGGTACCAGCACCAATGTTAACTGATTCGCCAACATCGGCATTCCCGATATAAGTGAGGTGACCTGCCTTAGTGTTGGCCGCTAGTTTGGCTTGTTTAACTTCCACGAAGTTACCAACGTGAACCGCATCACCTAGTTCAGCCTTTGGTCGTAGGTGAGCATAAGGTCCGATTGTCGTACGATCTGCCAAAACGGCCGACTCAATATGTGACGCTGTAATCACGTTGTCGTCGCCAATTTGACTATCTTCAATCCGTGAACCTTGGGTAATCACATTATTGTGACCAATCGTTGTGTGCCCTAAGATCGTCACACCACCTTCAACAATTGTATCTGCCCCGATGGTCACGTCAGCATCAATATAAGTGTTAGCAGGATCAATTAACTCGACACCCGCCACCATTAAGCGATGATTAATCCGTTCATGCATCACCCGATTGGCAACAGCTAAGGCCACACGATCATTAACACCCAGTGATTCTGTGAAATCATGCAATGTGTGAGCACCGATTTGGTGACCAGATTGGCGTAAAATATCCAACGTGTCCGGCAAGTAATATTCACCTTGCGCGTTGTTATTTTTCACTTGTGATAACGCTTCAAACAGCAACTGATTATCAAACACATAAACACCCGTATTAATTTCTTGAATACGACGTTCTGTGACACTAGCGTCCTTTTGCTCAACAATCTTTAAAACCGTATCGTCATCTGCACGTACAATACGCCCATAACCATTCGGATCATCAGCAATGGCAGTAAGTACGGTCACAGCATTTTTAGAGTTTTGGTGTGTTTGAACAAATTCAGCCAACGTTTCTGGTCGAAACATTGGTGTATCACCTGACATAATCAAGGTCACGCCATGGTTATCACCAAGCTTTGCTTGCGCTTGCTGTACCGCATGTCCTGTCCCAAGTTGTTCTGTTTGTAGGACAAAATCACTGCGATCACCAACATGTGCCTGAACACTCTCTGCACCCACACCAATTACTGTAATCGGCTTACTTTGCGTTAACGGTGCCACTGCATCTAAGACCCAGTCAATCATCGTCTTCCCAGCTACCCGATGCAATACTTTCGGTGTGGTTGACCGCATCCGTGAGCCGTGACCGGCTGCCAAAACTAATACATTTACGTCATCATTCATGAAAAATTAAGCCTCGTGTTTATATATTTCTTCTAAATAGTTACCAGCAGTCACCAAAATTGGTGCCCCATTCTTCAGGTTCGTATCCACATGCAACAATGAGGTGAAGCGATCCAACAACCGTGTGGCTGAACGCCCTTCAGCAAAGACTGCTGTCCCAACGACAGTCCCGTCAAACTCGCTGACCAGCGTCTGCATCCCTTGAATCGTGCCGCCTGCCTTCATGAAGTCATCCACAATCAGCACCCGTGAACCCGTCCGTAATGAACGTCGTGATAATTCCATCTTTTCAACACGCTTAGATGAACCCGTCAAATAGTTAACTGATACAGTTGGCCCCTCGGTTACTTTCGCATCATCACGCACAATCACAAACGGTACATTGAGTTGTTCAGCGACCGCCTGAGCTAACGGCACCCCTTTAGTGGCAGCAGTCATGACAGCATCAATATTTTCGCGTAGGTATTGCGTTGCAATTAAACGACCGGCTTGTCTTAAGATATCTGGCCGACCCAACAAATCAGACAAATAGACATAGCCACCTGGTAAAACACGCGTTTCATCATCAACATCTTGCCGAATTTGTTCAATAAATTCCTTGGCTTCCTCTTCCGTCATATAAGGGACAAAGCGTGCCCCACCAGCTGCACCAGGAACAGTTTCTAATAAGCCAGTGCCCCGTTCTTGGAACGTCCGCTTGATAATTGAAAGATCCTCAGAAATGGAAGATTTTGCTGAATCATAACGTTTGGCAAAATAAGACAAAGAAATCAATGTCCGTGGGCGTTCAAGCATGTAACGTGCCATGTCAACCAGTCGATCAGAGCGGCGTGTTTTCATAATATATCATTGTGCTAAAACAAACTTAGCACATATTCTCCTTTATTAATATTTAACAATAATTATAACATCAAAAGCGATCCAATGTTCGGTATTTAGGCATTCTTTTTGAATTGCCACACGGAGGTCAAATAAATGATCACCTCAATCATGGCAATAAAGAAGCTCGTCGGCAAGTTGGTAAGATACGCCAACGTCAAGCCTGACCAAGTGCCAAACAAGGCAAACACAATCGCCAGCCCAATCAAGCGTACTGTCGTTGTCACATAATACTTGGCACTCGCAGCTGGTAGCGTGACCAAAACAAAAATCAAAAGTGACCCGACGAGTTGTGATGAAATGCTGACAGACAGCGCAATCGTAATCAGAAAAATATAACGGACTGCTTTTTGACGACGCGTTTGCAAAAACATGCCCGCTTCGTCAAAAGCGAGTTGCCGTAAGGCGCGGTAATTAAACAATAAGACCACGATGACAAAAACAGCCAACGCCAGTAATAACCACAAATCTTGCCGACTAATACCTAGCACTGAGCCAAATAAAATACCTGTCGCGGCCGTTGTACTCGTATGACCTAAGGCTAAAAAGAGAATCCCCAAGCCAATGGCTAATGCCGATATGGCACTAGTGACATTATCTCGCTTCGTATAACCGGACTCCAAGGCCCCAATGGCTAATGATGAAACACTGGTTGCAGCCATCATCCCTAACAACGCTGGCCAACCAATAAACAAACCAAAGGCCGCACCCGCAAAGGCAATTTCACTTAAACTATGTGTCAGAAAGGCATAATTTCGTGCCACGACAAACGTGCCAACGATTCCAGCAACAATACTAACGACTGTGCCAGCCATAAACGCATTTTGCATAAAATCATAATTGAACATCATGTACCTCATTTTCTTCATGCACGTGCGCTTCATGCATATGCGTCATTTGCTTCGTCAAGGCTTGTAAGGCTACTTTATCGCCCTGCGTCACCCGGCCATTTTCAAACAACAGATAGCCATCAGCAAACTGTGAAATTAACTTCAATTCATGCGTAATAAATAGAATGGTCAATTGCTGCTCTTTTTGTAACTGTTGCACGGTTTTAAGCAATTGTACCTTGTGTTCGTGATCCAGACTCGCTGTTGACTCATCAAGGATTAATAAATCAGGTTGTTGGACTAGCGCTTGGGCCACAAAAACGCGTTGCTTTTGGCCACCTGAAACCAACCCCAATCGTTGGTCAGCAATTGCCAACAAATCCATCCGTGACAGCGCTGCTTGAATGGCTTGTTTTTCTTTGGTATTCCACCACAAACGCCAACCACGGTTAAAAGTCAGGCCAACGAATTCAGAAATTTGCAATGGATAGTCACGGGTAATATCTCGAAACTGCGGGACAAAACCAATCCGCTTTACTTGTCGTGATAATTGCCCAACAGTTTGGACATTTTGACCAATGAGTGCTTTCACAAAACTGGTCTTGCCCGCACCATTTTCGCCCAAAATGGCAAAAAAACGACCCGCCGGAATGTCGATATTTGCGTCTGAAAAAATAACTTTTTCACCATAACGCACGCCAAAATCTTTTGTTTCAATGATGCCCATTATTTTCCACCCTCTACTGGTTTTAGTGCTGCTTGTAATTGGTTCACAAAATTGAGTTGCCAATCCCACACTTTTTCGCCTGCTGGCAAAACTTGATTAAAAGTAATGATCGGCACTTGATATTGCGTCGCTAACTGCATGACGCGTTGATCTTGCTCAGATTGATCTTGACTGGCGGTCAACACAAAGCGAATGGTATGATCCTGCATTTTTTTCGCTAACGTATCGAAATCAGCCGTCGTAGCAGATGCCAAATCTTGCTGTACTGGCTGATAACCCAGTTGGGTCATAAAGACCTGCTGTGCGTGATTCGTGGCCAAATACTGAACATTTTTTTCCGCCTGTAAACGCGCAATCCCATCGGCTAACGGTTGTGTTTGTGCCAATAACTGCTGACTTTGTCGAATATAAAAATCCCGATTTTGTGGATCCAAATCACTTAAAAGATCCGATAGGCGGGAAATGGTTTGCAAAATAACTTGGGGACTCAACCAGTAATTGTTAGCGTCTGGTCCTTGAAAACTATCACTGGCGACTAAAATTTTAGAACGTAAATGTAATTTCTGCCGTTGGGTGAGTAGTGGGCTAGCATGATTATCAGTTAGGACAACCTCTGCACCCTTAAATTGTTTTTGTTGTTGCGACGTTGTCAATTTACCATCTAAAACGGTCACGCGACCATCCTCTGCAACAATGGCTTTAGCCAACTGTTGATAAGCAATTCGATCGGTAACAATCTGAACTGGACTATGTTTGGGTCCCGATGACGGCACCGTCATTTTTAAAATAATTAAACAGATTCCCAGCGGAATCAGTAGTAAGGTCAAAATGGCATAAAATGCTTGTTTGTTCATCGTAATATTTTCTCATCACTACAAAAAAAGCCCATACGGGCATTTTGTTTAATCGGCAAATGTAATGTTAATGTTATTGGTTAAGATGTCGGTATAACTATAAGATGCGCGTTCAAAATTCGCATCTTCATCTAATTCCACGACAAACAGTGATGGAAAAGTCGACCGTAACACACCACTACGCTCAGTGATTTTCTTACGGCCAGCTTGAGCCACAACCGTCACTTCTTCTCCGACATGGGCATCAAGCTCAGTTTTGATGTCTTGTAAACTACTTGGCATTTTTATACCACCTTTCGTGAAAAACTTAACTCATTTTAGCACGAAACACGCGCAATTGCAAATTATACTGTATATTACACGTAATAATCGAAAAAATATACGTTTATTGTGTTAACCCAACAGCGCGCAACGCCAAATACAACTGTGTAAACTGAGTTAAATCAAGTCGTTCGGCACGAACAGATGGTGCAATGTCGGCGGCCGTCAAGGCGGCCGTTATTTTTTCTTTTGCTTCAGCATCTTTGCCGTAAGTTTGCAGCATGTTGTTCCAAAGACTCTTACGTCGGTGTGAAAAGCTCCCTTTGATCACACCGAAAAGGCGCTCCGGCTGATCAACTACTATTTCTGGTGTGTGTGGTGTGAGCTTCACGACAGCTGAATCGACATTTGGTGATGGGTTAAATGATGTCGCCGGCACATTAATGGCTAGGGTTGCTTGGGCAAAATAAGCGACCGTCAAAGTCAACACACCATATGCCTTTGTCCCGACCGCCGCGTTTAAGCGATCGGCGACTTCGCGTTGCATCATCACGACAATATTATCCCACGCAATGTTAGACCGCAGTAACTGCATCAAAATTGGCGTGGTGATGTAATAAGGTAAGTTTGCGACAACTTTCACCCGCGCCCCGACACCAAATTCAGTTGCAATCATTTGCGTGAGATCAACTTTTAAAATATCTTGTTCGACGACCGTCACATTATCATAGGGTTGCAACGTTTCCGCTAATACCGCCACCATTTGTGGGTCAATTTCAAACGCCAGAACGCGTTTTGCACGACGGGCAAGTTGTTCCGTCAGTGCCCCAATCCCTGGCCCTATTTCAATCACATAATCATCGGCTGTAATTTCAGCAGTATCGACGATACCATGTAATACCGATAAATCCGTTAAAAAATTCTGTCCAAACTTTTTCTTAGCATGGAGCCCATATTGTGTCAAAATCGCTTGGGTACGGGTGGGGTTTGCAATATCAATTGTCTCTGCCATGTTCTTGTGTCCTTTGTAGTGCTGCGCGTATTTGGTCTTGTGTAATGCCAAATTGGTGCAAGCGTTTCATGAGTTGTTTACCGTTAGTATAGCCAATATGTAGGGCTTCACCAAGTATTTGCCGCTGCAACCGTGCCTGTGGGCCACTTAATAACCCGTGTTGTAACAGAAAATGTTGATCCACATCACTGGTTTGTGCCACTTTCGGTGTCATCACTTGTGCCAAAGCGGCACGTAACACTGCCGGTTCGGCATGCTCGACCCCAAGTGACTTATGCGGATTATCTTTTGCCGCCCGAGCTGCAGCTTGCGTAATATAAGCCTGCTTAGCGTCAGGGACATGCGCCGACATGATTTGTCGAATCCGCTGCCCATTATAATCTGGATCGGTCAAAATAATGACACCACGGGTTTTAGCCGCGTGTTTAGCGCGCATAATGGCATCGGGTGTCACGGCACTGCCACCCGTTTCAATGGTGTCAGCAATCACTGCCCGCGCCAAATTTTGTGTATCCGACCGCCCCTCAACTACAATCATTTCGTTGATTTTTGGTTTGTCAGTCATGATTTAAAAAGAGACGATGCGCATTGGTACGCGTGATTTCCGTCAATGCTTTAGGGGTCATATCAAGCGTTTCTGCTAATGAATCCAAGACATACTTAACGAAAGCAGGTTCGTTATCCTTACCTCGGAATGGCGTTGGTGCCAAATAAGGCGCATCTGTTTCAACAAGCAATCGTTCCAGTGGTACCGCTTTGGCCGCTTCACGCACTTCTTCTGCTTTTTTGAAGGTCACAACCCCACTAAATGAGATATGCATCCCCAAGTCAACAAACGCTAACGCTTGTTCAGGCGTACCAGAAAAACTATGCATCACACCTTTTGTCACGCCGCTATCCTTTAACATGGCATACACGTCATCAAACGCATCACGGTTGTGGATAATAACGGGTAAATCATACTTTTTTGCCAAAGCAAGGTGTGTTTCAAATGCTTGCTTTTGGACATCATGGGGTGCTGTTTCCCAGTAGTAATCTAGCCCTGTTTCCCCAACACCAACCACTTTGTCTGCTTGTAATTGCGCTTCAAGTGTTTGTGCAGCTGCTGCGTCAAAGTCAACCGTATCTTCCGGTTGGAAACCTAATACCGCATAAATATTATCATGCGCTTGGGCAATTTCTAAGGCGCGGGCGTTACCCACTGCATCATAACCCACAATGTTCATTTCCATGACCCGGAATTCATTGGCACGGCCAATATAAGCAGGCACATCGTGAAACAACTTGTCATCATTGAGATGCGTGTGCGTATCGTAACTGTCAGCCGGCGTTTTGGTTAAATCATAAATTGCCATTTTCTATTTGGACATTGTCCCGAAAGGATAACATCCTTTCCTCCATTCTTTTGTCGTCTCGTCATCATGACCCAATAATTGTTTTTAAGAAAAAAAGCCGCCAAGCGACTTTTAACGATCTAATCGACCTTGGGTGTATCAGTTGGCGCAAAATGCTTTAACAACCCGTTAACAAACTTACGGTCGTCTTCATCAGCAAATGTTTTAGCCAAAATTAATGCTTCATCAATCGCTACCTTATAAGGTACCAGTTGATTGTTTAATTCATAAATGGCCAAACGCAAAATCACAAGATCTGCTTTGTTGATACGATTAATTGCCCAACCGGTAGCCAAATGGGCCGTAATATGCGCATCAAGATCTGCTTTTGTCCCCAAAACACCATTAACAAGGCGCGGCAAATAATCATCGTAGTCCTTACCATCTAAGACGATATCGTAAAGATTGTCAATGCTGTCTCTTATACACATCTCCGAGCCCACGAGACGGACTCCTATCTCGTATGCCGTCTTCTGCTTGAAAAAAAAAAAAAACATAACAAGAACAAAACAAAAAAAAAAAAACAACAGCGTGTACGCGAGATATAACGGGGCACGGAGACGCAACTGATAATCAACGGCCTGTATAGCAGAGACGAAGAGGAGA
>OJJW01000472.1_pt1 | contig 10501 bp, 9 predicted proteins | sample 1596331 | NCBI WGS metagenome assembly OJJW01 (sample SAMEA4350156, study PRJEB24818) | metagenome | biome: human; feature: gut; material: faeces | place: Denmark | collected 2013-09 | reverse complement strand
TCCAATCATCCAGATCATTTCACTCGCTTATTGGTTTTTACAAGCGTCAGGCGGCATACGCAATATCCGCCTGTCTTGTGTGCACTGTGTTGTGTCAAAGAGAGACAGCTTTCAAGCATATTCTTACTTTTTTTTTTCAAGCAGAAGACGGCATACGAGATAGGAGTCCGTCTCGTGGGCTCGGAGATGTGTATAAGAGACAGTTTTAGCGTTGACCATTGCGTTGCATAAGTTGCCGCTTAATATGTTGGGCTTAACGTTGATGTTAGTCTTGCTGGGACACTTTTTCTACTATATTGGTAATCGCTTGCCGATCGTTAAATCTTACTTGGGTGGTGGGTCGGTCTTTACCATTTTTGCAGCTGCAGCGTTAGCGGCACTGGGTTGGATACCAGCTGATGTGGTCACGGCAACCAAAACCTTTATGAATGAAAACGGCTTATTGGATTTTTATATTGCCGCGTTAATTGTCGGCTCAATCCTAGGTATGAATCGTAATTTGTTGTTAAAGGCAGCCGTGCGGTTTATTCCAGTATCGCTAGCAGCAATGGTACTTGGTTTCTTTGCTGTTGGTATCATCGGCTGGTTGCTTGGCGTTGGTTTTGGTCATGCGGTAATGTTTGTGTCGATGCCGATGATGGCTGGTGGTATTGGCGCTGGTGCCGTTCCACTATCACATATTTATGCGCAAGGATTAGGGACGAATGCTGGGGTCATGTTTTCTGAATTAATTCCAGCCGTGACGTTAGGCAATGTCATGGCAGTCATTGGGGCAGCCTTGATTGCCAAAGTCGGTGCCAATACCAAATATGATGGGCATGGTGTGCTAATTCCGATTACAGCAGCTGAAAAATCACAACCGGTGACCAATCTTGATGCAACACGCATCGGTGTGGGGATGATGCTTGCCTTTTCATTTTTCTTGGTCGGTACAATCTTGAATGATTTCGTACCAAAAGTGCATACCTACGCGTTTGTTATTATTTTAGTGATTATTTTTAAAGCCTTTAATTGGGTACCCAAGCCATTAGAAGATTCAGTTGTGATGTTTAATCAAGTGATCATGGGGAATTTAACGCATGCCGTGCTGGCTGGTATTGGGTTAGCCTTGATTGATTTGAACGTGTTAGCGCATTCACTGACTTGGCAGTTTGTGTTGTTAGTTTTGACTAGTGTGTTGGTGATGGGATTGGCAAGTGCGGTAATCGGTCAGTTATTTGGCTTATATCCTGTTGAAGCTGCAATTGCAGCAGGGATGGCTGATAATAGTATGGGTGGTACTGGAAATGTTGCTGTTTTGTCAGCCGCTAATCGCATGGAGATGATTGCTTTTGCCCAGATGGGCAACCGAATGGGTGGCGCTATTGTCTTGATTCTTGGCGGTATCTTAATTCGTTTCTTACATTAAAATGTCACCGCTGGGATCACTGTTTAGAGATAAAACTTGCAATTATTGTTTTTTCCTTTATACTTATAAATAGTAAGAAGATAGGAGAATTCATATGACAAAGTATGGTGTTATTGTTGGTTCAATTCGGGAAAATTCATATTCAAAGGGTGTTGCGGATGCACTTGTTGCTGGTTTGCCAGCTGATGCAGAGGTCACTTACCTTAATATTGCGGATTTGCCATTATATAACCAAGATTTCGACGCGGCTTCACCAGAAGCTTACACACGTTTCCGAAATGACGTTTTGGCACAAGATGCCTTCATTTTTGTGACACCAGAACACAACCGTAGCATTCCAGCAGCTTTGAAAAACGCGTTGGACGTGGCATCACGTCCTTGGGGCCAAAATGTTTGGGCTGGTAAGCCAGCTTTGGTTGCCTCACAATCAGTTTCTGGCATCGCTGGCGTATTGGCACACCACGTGTTGCGTCAAACATTGGTTTTCTTAGACATGCCAACCATGCAACAACCAGAACTTTACATCGGTAATGTCGGCACACTTGCTGATGAATCAGGTCAAATTACAAATGCGGACACCAAAGCCTTCTTGGCTGATGCCGCCCAACAATTTGTGACATTTGCTGATAAGTTTGTGTCATAATTTTAAATTTGAAAAAGTCGCGGCCGTGAGGTCACGACTTTTTTGTTGGCCAATAATTGTTGTATGAATCGTAATATTAAATTTGTGTTATCGCTTTCAGTAAGTGCTATAATGGGGCCAAAGATGCTGAACATAAGTTAACGCAAGCAAAGGAGCAGGAACATGAAAGCAGCTGTATGGCATGGTGTAAAGGATGTACGTGTTGAGGACGTGACGTTAAAACCGTTAAAGGCAAATGAAGTTGTGGTTCGTGTTGCCTATGCGGGTATTTGTGGCAGTGATTTACATGAATATCTGGAGGGGCCTGTCTTTATTCCGGTTGAACAACCAGATGGTTTGACAGGTGGTCAAGCACCGCTAACTATGGGACATGAATTTTCTGGGGTGGTTGAACAGGTTGGCGCTGATGTGACTGGCTTTAAAGTTGGGGATCATGTGTCAGTTAATCCAACTGTCACTAAGGGTGAAGTCGCAGATGATGTTGATGTGTATGATGGGTATAGTTTTATTGGTTTGAGTACAGATGGGGGCTTTACTACCCATGTGAATGTCCCAGAAGCTAACTTGTACCATTTACCACAGGACTTTCCGCTTACCTTAGCTGCGACGATTGAACCAACTGCCGTAGCCGTACAAGCCGTTAAAGAAGGTGGCTTGCGTTTTGGTGAAAAAGTGGTCATCTTTGGGGCTGGACCAATTGGTGTCTTGGTTGCCGCAGCGGCTAAGGCAGCGGGGGCGACTAAAATTGTGGCTGTTGATTTATCAGCAGTTCGACTCGAAAAAGCTTTGGAAATGGGTGCCACTGATGTGGTGAATCCCAGTGAAGTTGACGATACAATTGCCGCCATTAAAGCCATTATTCCTGATGGTGCCGACGTGACGTTTGAAGTGGCTGGCGTGCAACCAACCTTTGAACAAGCGATTGCTGCCACACGTCCACGCGGTACCATGGTGATTGTGTCAATCTTTGCTAAACCAATTAGTTTTGACCCGATGCAATTAATGAACGCTGGGGTTAAGCTGACGACAACGATTGCTTATTCAAAAGAGACTTTCCAAAAAACCGTTGATTTGGTGAGCTAAGGCCTAATCGATGTGGCGCCAGTGATTACTGATATGATTGCGTTGGATAACATTGTCACCGATGGCTTTGAGTCATTGACAACCGATAAGTCCCAGGCAAAAATTTTAGTGAACTTAGCAGACGAAGACTAGGCCGTTGTGCAGCATTGGAGGAACCGATGACTGATAATATTTATCAATTTAATGCCGTAAAAGAAGACGGTGAGACGTATTCACTCGGGGACTTTGCTGGTCAGCCAATGATTATTGTCAATACGGCAACAAAGTGTGGCTATGCGCCGCAATTTGAAGCATTGGAAGCCCTTTATCAAACCTATCAGTCGCAAGGTTTGGTAGTGTTGGGCTTTCCATCGAACCAATTTAAGCAAGAGTTGGGATCAGCTGAGGAAGCAGCGGCCGCTTGTCGTTTAACCTATGGCGTGTCTTTTCCGATGCATCAATTGATTGCAGTGAATGGGCAACAGACAGCACCGCTCTTTGCGTATCTTAAAGATCATGCCAAAAACGTCTTGGGTCAACGTATTAAGTGGAATTTTACGAAGTTTTTGGTTGATCAAGAAGGGCATGTCGTGAAGCGCTTTTCACCAGCAACATCACCAGAAGCGATGATCCCTGAAATCGAAAAATTATTGGCCTAATAGTGATTACAAGCATCTTTTAAAGTCGAAAGATGCTTTTTATGCGCCATTTTTTGATATATATGTCGTCTGTAAAGCCAAAATAAAACTGGTGGCGGACAGTCTTTTACGTGCTGTGTTACGGTAAAAAAAATGTGGGCATTTTGTTTGATTTGTGAGATAATTATCGCTATACAGAATTAATACAACAAATGAGGTAGAACAAAATGTCTATTGTTAAGGCACCAAAATGGGTTTCAGCTGGTGCATTAGTTGCGTTGGGAATTGTTTATGGCGATATTGGGACATCACCCCTCTATACGATGAATTCGATTCTCAACAGTGCGCGTAGTGTGGCACAAATCCAAGAATTTGTGCTGGGTTCCGTGTCGTTGGTCTTTTGGACATTGATGTTGATTACAACGGTCAAATATGTCCTGATTGCACTGCGAGCAGATAATCACGGTGAAGGTGGTATTTTTGCGTTATATAGTCGGGTACGTGAAACAAATAAAAAGTGGTTGTTGATTCCTGCGTTGATTGGTGGGGCAGCGCTCCTAGCGGACGGGACGCTAACGCCTGCGGTAACGGTAACCACAGCCATTGAAGGGTTAAAAAATCAACAAATTGGGACCTTTTTGTTCCCAGATAATCAGACCGTGGTGATCGGTGTTGTCAGCGTACTATTACTTGTGATTTTTACGTTCCAAAAAGCGGGGACCAAAAAAATTGGGAATATTTTTGGTCCGGTGATGCTCGTTTGGTTTTTGTTTATTGGGGTATTTGGTCTCATTAATATTTTCTCTGATCTGTCGATCTTGAAAGCCTTGTCACCAGTATATGCGATTCAAATTCTCTTTAATCCGGAAAACAAGACGGGGATTTTTATTCTCGGGAGTGTCTTCTTGGCGACAACGGGTGCGGAAGCGCTATACTCGGATATGGGACACGTGGGTAAGCGGAATATCTATATCAGTTGGCCGTTTGTCTATAGTATGCTGGTGTTGAATTATATGGGGCAAGGTGCTTGGATTATGTCAAATAGTCAACGCCCTGATCTTTTGGTCCAATCCGCCAATCCATTCTTTGAAATTTTGCCGGGTCACTGGCGCTTTGTTGGTGTTATCCTAGCAACACTGGCCGCTATCATTGCCTCACAAGCCTTGATTTCGGGCGCTTATACCTTAGTCAGTGAAGCGATTAACTTGAAAGTCATGCCACGCCTACGTATTTTTTATCCAAGTAATGTTCGTGGGCAAATGTATATTGGCATGGTAAATTGGTTGCTTTGTGCGATTGGACTGATTGTGGTTTGGAGTTTCCAAACATCACACAATATGGAAGCGGCCTATGGGCTAGCAATCACAATCACGATGTTAATGACAACCATTTTATTGTTTGAATTCATTAAATTGCAAGGCCAAAAAGTTTTGGCGTATGGCTTCTTAATACTATTTGGTTTCATTGAATTTGTTTTCTTAATTGCCAGTCTGGCGAAGTTTATCCACGGTGGCTATGCGACATTGATTATTATGCTCGCTATTTTGCTGGTGATGGTGGTCTGGTATTATGGTAATAAGCGACGGGAAGCCATTTCGAAGCAAGATGATTATGTGTCATTGAAGGATTATCGTAAGCAACTGATTAATCTCTCGAAGGATGACGACGAACCAATTTTTGCGACGAATTTGGTCTACATTGCGCATATGCATCAAAATTATATGCTAAAGCGGTCAATGATCTATTCAATTCTTGGCTCACGGCCAAAACGCGCGACGATTTATTGGTTTGTGACGGTTAAGGAATCAAGTGATCCTTATGGTAAGAGTTATGCGGTCGATATGTTGGGAACGGATAATATCGTCCATGTGACATTTAATCTTGGGTTTAAAGTGGAACCGCAGATTCCGGTTTATCTAAAACAGGTGGCCAATGAGTTGATTAAACAAAATGTATTAAAGCCACAATTCCCTAAATATGCCATGAATAAACATGGTAACGTTGGTGATTTTAAGTATGTTGTGGCTACCCAATACTACGCTGATCTCTTGAATTTACCTAACATTCATGCTTGGGATCGCTTCCTAATCGGTGGTCGTGTTTGGTTACAATCACATACGGTGAGTTCAAGTAACTTTTATGGGTTGGAGTTTAGTGATGTGGTAGAAGAAATCGTACCGCTCTTTATTGCGACTGCCAATCGTCAGAAGTTAACCCAGATTGAAGTGAAAAACATTTTGAAGGACAACGAGTAGTGGTATCATTACCGGGAAAATCGATTGGTAATCAGTCGATTTTCCCGGTATTTTAATCTGATAAATTTATTTTTCTTTTACTATTTTTTGTGTTAAATTAGGTAATGTAGCAAAAAAATAATATCATTAAAGGAATGACAATATGTCTGACAACAACAAGACAGAATTGCCACTTGACGGGTCAGCTTCACGCCTTGATCGTCACAGGGCTGACCTGCATCAACCAAAGCGTAAAAAGGGTTGGCGTATTGCGTTATTGGTTTTGAGTATACTGGCATTGGTCGGTATCGGTTTAGGTACCTTCTATGCGAGCAAGTTGAAACAATCAATTGACCATTCATACTCGGCAACAGGCCTTAAATCTGAAAAAATGTCGAGTCAATTAATTAAAGATAAGAAGCCGATTTCTTTTTTGGTGTTGGGAACCGATACGGGAACGACGGGTGGTTTTGGCGCAGATCGTGATCGTTCGGGTTTGACAGACTCACTGATGTTAGTGACGGTTAATCCTGAAAAAGAGACTACGACCATGATTTCGTTGCCACGAGATATTATGACATCCATTGACGGGTTTGAAGAAAGTTTCCCACAAAAACTCAATGCGGCGTACGCTTTCAGAGAAACGGCTGATGAAGAAGCGACTTTGGGCGATGGCGTGAGCACGACCATTACGACGATTCAAAAAATGTTTAATATCCCAATTAATTATTTTGCCATGGTGAATATGAGTGGGCTTGGCGATGTAGTGGATCGACTTGGTGGGATTCAAGCAGTATCACCTTTGACTTTCGACTTTAGTCAAGAAACGGCACACGAAACAGGTAATGATCTTTATCGTTTTACCGAAGGAAAGAGTGATTATTATTATGCCGCCGACGGTGAACATTTTAAGCATTATAAGAAGATGGATGGCAAAGCCGCTTTAGCTTTCTCACGGATGCGTTATCAAGATCCAAAGGGTGACTACGGTCGTACCCAGCGTCAACGGATTTTACTTGAAGCGATCATGAACAAAGTCAAAACGAATCCGACAACGATTTTGAACACTGATTTCATTAATGCCACAACGAAAAACATTGCCTCAAATCTTAAATTAGGGGATATGTTAGCATTGGGATCAAACTACATGGCTGCAACGAAGCACATTAACTCTTATACTGTCCAAGGTGAAGGCCAAATGTATCAAGGTGTGTCTTATCAACGGGTAACGACGGCACAACGGCAAGCCGTAACGGATACGGTGCGCTCAGCCCTTGGGTTATCACCGGCAACAACTGGTGAAGAATTTGGTAGTGATGTCACGTCATACCAGTTGGCACAAGTTGGCTCTGCGGATGACCAATATCCAGAATTCAATACTGCAAGCAACGAAAAATTGCCCAATAATTAACGCACCTGTCACTGAAGAAAAGAGGCCCCCTATGAACGTTTTTGCAACCGTTAAGAATAGACGATTTTATCGCTATTTTGTTTTACTGGCCATTGTGGTCCTCATTTTCTTGCTCAGACAGTTTATGTCTTTGCTGTTATTGACGACAATTTTTTCGTATTTAGCCTTAAATGCTGGTAAGCGTGTCCAACGCATTTTCAAGCTTTCTCGTGGGATTGCCATTAGTTTAGTTTATATCGTTTTTGTTGGCTTCCTGATTTGGGCGATTGATCATGGGGCCAATACGCTCATTCATCAAGTCAAAAGCATGATTGTCCTCGCAACGGATCCCAGTTGGCGATCCCATGGGATTTTAAAAGAAGTCTATAAAAATTTTCATCAATATACGAACTCATTTAGTACCGAACAAATCTTAACGAAGGCGCTGTCGCAAATCAATCAATTGGGTCATATTATCTATGAATTGATTTTAGCGTTACTATTTAGTTTTATTTTTTGTATTACTTATCCGCAGTTAAGAAATTGGTCGCTCCATTTTTTGCACAGTCCATATAAAAAGTTTTTTGGTGAATTTTATATTATTTTGCACCGCTTTATTATCATTTTGGGCCGTCTATTTGAAGTTCAACTGTTGATTTGTGTGATTAATACCGCCGCAATGGTGGCGGTGTTAGCCTTTTTACAGTTCCCATATTTACTAGGTTTTACCATCATGATTTTTATTTTAGGTTTGATTCCAGTTGTCGGTGTGTTGGTGTCGTTAGTACCGTTAACGATTACTGCCTTTATTATCGGTAATTGGCATACGGTCATTGTGATCCTCATTGCGGTGGCTGTGATTCACTTTTTGGAATCTTACTTCTTGCACCCACATTTTATGTCACATCGGACGCATATGCCCATCTTGGTGATCTTATTGAATTTGATTATCATGGAAAAGCTCTTTGGTGTTTGGGGTCTTGTGATTGGGTTACCAATTTTAACGTTCTTATTAGATTTTTTCAAAATTCAACGTTTTCGTGGCGTTTAAAGCCGCATAAAAAAGCACGTGTGCGCACACGTGCTTTTTTCATTGACAGGAATGGTTTTGGGTGCTACTCTGAAAGGGTTAAATAATTAATCTTCGGGGCAGGGTGAAATTCCCGACCGACGGTGATGGGACAACGTGTCCCAAAGTCCGTGACCCGCGTGATTGTTCATGCGGTTGACACAGTGAGAATCTGTGACCGACAGTTAAAGTCTGGATGGGAGAAGAGATAGGCAAGATGGGGATTTTCTCTATCTTGGGCTTTTTTGAATCGATCAAATTACTGTAAACCCGATGTGCTGTTATTAGCATATCGGGTTTTTTGTCCTGAAAATACAGGAGGTAAAGATGGATGATTTAACAGGGCTTCGTCTGGCAGCTATAGCGGCTGCCAAGGCACAGCCAGAACAAACTTTTGAAAATCCGCGGGTTGGCGCGGTAATCGTGAAGGCCGATCAAGTCTTGGCGGTTGGTTGGCATGAACGGTTTGGTGGGGCGCATGCGGAAATGAATGCGTTTCATCACTTAGGCGCTGCCCGTGATGCACAGGGGGCAACGCTGTATGTCACGCTGGAACCATGTGCAGTCCGTGGTAAAGTAGCTGCCTGTGCTGAAACGATCCGTGACTGGGGGCTGGCACGAGTGGTGATTGGTGACTTGGATCCTAACCCAGCCACACATGGTTTAGGTGTCCAAAAATTACGCGCTGCCGGTATTTCAGTGGTCGTGCTTGATACTGATGATAGTCGGCAGCTTAATCCAGCGTTTTATCAGTATCACGAACAGCACCAACCCTATATTCAACTCAAATTAGCTCAATCACACAATGGTTATGTGAGTGCAGTGCGTGGGCAACGTAGTAAAATCACGGATGCCGTAGCGGATTTAGATGTCCATCGCCAGCGTGCGCGACATAGTGCTATTATTGTCGGTTCTGAGACGTGGCGTATTGATCAGCCACGCTTAACGGTACGTGATGTGGTGTTAACGCATCAACAACCGCAACGGGTAGTGATTGATCGGCGTGGTCGCTTGGCGCATGAACCTGCGGCCCGCTTAAAAGATTGGTTAGTGTATACAGAAAATGCACAATTTGCCCAACAACCAAATGTTGTATTGATGTCGGCGGGGTTACCTGGGGTGATTGCTGATCTTGGTCGTCGGGGCATGCAATCTGTGATGGTCGAAGGCGGTCCTACTCTGATGAGGAGCTTCTTACAAGCCCAACTCTGGCATGAATGTCTCATTTACACGGCAGATAGTCTTTTAGCTAACGGCGTCAGCGGGATTGTGTTGCCACAGTTGCCAGATGATATTCAACGCATCAGTCATACGCAACGACAACGTTATATTAATCAGGAGGTTGCCACATGTTTACAGGCATCACGCAAACCATTGGTCGTGTAACCAGCATTCAGCAGCAATTATCACAAACATTGCGCCTCCAGGTGACCGCGTCTAATCATTTTTTTGAGACCAGTAAGATTGGGGATAGTATCATGATTGATGGCGTTTGTTTAACGATTGTGACGAAAACAGCTGACGTAGCAACCTTTGACATTATGCAACCAACTTATGCCACGACCATTGTGCAACAATATCAGATTGGGCAAGCTGTTAATCTGGAAAAATCCATGTTGGTAACGGATCGGTTTGACGGGCATATTGTGTCAGGACATGTCGACGGCATGGCACAAGTGACGCAAGTTGCTCAAATTGAGGACACTGTGTTATTGACATTTAAACCTGAGCAATCGACATTACGACAACAAATTGTGCCAAAAGGCGCCATTACCGTGTCAGGCGTCAGTTTGACCGTGGTCACTTGTGCAACAGATACTTTCACAATCGGGTTAATTCCACATACCTTGACCCACACAACGTTAAGTGACTTACGCGTCGGGGACAAGGTTAATCTTGAAACTGACATTTTAGCAAAATATTTGATGGGAGCGACACATGAGCTGTCTCTTATACACATCTGACGCTGCCGACGAAGAGGATAGTGTAGATCTCGGTGGTCGCCGCATCATTAACAACAAAAAAAAAAAAACAACACAGACACACGAAGTAAACCA
>OJJW01000470.1_pt1 | contig 10540 bp, 5 predicted proteins | sample 1596331 | NCBI WGS metagenome assembly OJJW01 (sample SAMEA4350156, study PRJEB24818) | metagenome | biome: human; feature: gut; material: faeces | place: Denmark | collected 2013-09 | reverse complement strand
TTTGTTTTTCGTCTTATATGCTATCTATTTGGTTTTTCGTTCCTTTATCTATTCTCTTTTTCTTCAATATCTGTGCCCTCTTCTATATTCTTTTTTCTTTTTGTTTGTTTTTTTTTTACTGATGCGCCTACCGCAGAGATCTCCACTATCCTCTTCGTCGGCAGCGTCAGATGTGTATAAGAGACAGCAGGTGCTTAGTCCCGTCCGAGGCCTCGGCCTTTTTGATCTCGTCCTGCTTTTTGACTTTTTGGTCGAGGAGTCTTCCTGCACCGAGCAGCCCGAAAGCAACAGCACACCGGCAGCCACCTCAAACAGACGGCGGCGAGACATCATTCTATCGGTCATCAGGACCTCCCCAATGCTTTTGGTACAAGCGAACCACCGCGCGCTCAAACGCGCCATGCGGCTCGCCCTGCTGACGGCGTTCCTCATAGCGCTGCTCGGCACGGTCGAGCAAGCGGCCCAGCTGTGTAAAGCGACCCGTTTTGTCGGTCGCCACAATGGGCTGCTGGCTCAGGATACGATACGGCAAGTTGGCGGTATAGGTATCGAGTCGCAGCAGCGCCACGATAAAAAACACCGCCGCACCCAACAAAAAGCCAAAGCCGTAAAACTGCTGCGGCAAAAGCAACGACACCGCAGTCGCCAGCCCAGCCACACCGGCAAACAGACCCGAAGCCAGCACGGCCCCCTTATAGTCGGTAAAGTACAGCAAGATAAGCATCACCGTATTGCCCACGGCATACAGGCCATAGCCCACGCACAGCGTACGAAAATAACCGTGCATCAGGTTGTTAAAGCCCAACGGCAGGGCCGACAGCACCGTGGTCTCGAGCGAAATGACCGCCGCGGTCACAAACAGCTGCTTGAGCGCACAAAAGCGCAGTTCTCGATTGAGCGTGGCAAGCATTTCCTCCTCGGCCACCACAATGTCGCCCACCACGCCACCGTCGTTGAACAGGCTGTAGTAGTCGCGATAGCGCGGATAAAAGTTGACCTCGACCGAGACCACAAAGTTGACGGACGTGACCAGGATCGTCAAAAACGCGATGAGCGCCGGCACATCGTGGTAGGGCGCACCATAAAACAAGCCCTTGACCTGCACGCCAATGGGACCGGCCCAAATTATCACCAAGTGCGCAAAGAGACCCAGGTTGGTAAACAAGCCTGTGAGCGCCAGCGGCATAAACTGATCGAGCCACTGCAAAAAGAGCCAGGGGCTGCGGTCGCTCTGAGGAAAATAACGGTACAGCAGCACCACGTCCCAGGCGAGCATGACGCCGTAGCCCAGAGCAATTGACGCCAACAGGCCCTCGACCGGCGGCAGTCCCAGCGCCAGCGCGGCCAGGGCGCACAGGCACGCCACGCCAATGGCAGCCGCAAAGCTGCATAGGATACCGCGGTAATCCTTGATGGCCGTGAGGTAACTCATGCCGTTCCAGTTGACGATCATAATGTTGAACAGCCACAGGCACAGCAGCCCCTGCAGCAGCGTGGCGCCCGAGAACAGCAGGAAGACGCCGTAGAGCACCGTGCCCGCAACGAGCATGACAGCATTGGAGCCCCAAAACGAGGGCAGAATCTCGTCCTCGCGCTCGGCAAACAACATATCAGCCAAAAAGCGCGTGACCGGCATGGAGAAAAAGCTCGTGAGCGTGAGCGACGCCAGCAGCGTATAGGTCACCATGCACACCAGCAGGTCTTGGTTGGCGCGTCCCACGCCCCACAGACCGCACAGCACCAAGATACCCACCTGGAGCAGCACGCCCAGCAGCATCGGGCCCGTGCACACAATGCCGGCGTAGCCATAGGCGCGCATCGTGGCAAACAGGCCCTTGCGCCTAAACAGGCGCTTGAGCTCAAAACCGATTCCGGCCACCGGCTACTCCCCCTCTCTGGGCAGGTCAAACGCTTGCGCCGTCACGTCGTACAGCGCGCGATAGTTGGCGAGCATCTGCTCGTGCAAAAAGTACGTGGCAACGCGACGCTTGCCTCGCTCCCCCATCTCAATGCGACGGGCGCGGCTTGTGCACATGCGTTCCATGGCATCGGCCAAGCCCTTGCGATACATAGGCGGCGTCACACAACCTGCCACGCCAAAGTCATCGCCCGGAGCGCCTTCGAGCAACTCACGGCAGCAGCCCACCTCGGTCGTCACGCAGGGACGACACGCGGCAAGCGACTCCAGCACGCTGAGCGGCTGGCCCTCGGAGATGCTCGTCAAAATGGTAAAGTCGAGCTTTTCCATGTACTCGACCACGTTGACGCGGCCGGTAAAGATCAGGTCGCGCACGCCCAGGGTTTCGACCAGCGCGTGGCACTCGGCGCCGTACTCTTCGTCGTCCACGCCGCCCATGATGTGCAGGCGCACCTTGGGCAGGCGCTCGTGCAGCTCAAAAAAGGCATAGATCATAGTCTTGACGTCCTTGATGGGCGCCAGGCGCACCACCGCGCCAATGTCCACCCAGCCGTCATCGGGCTTTAAGGGAATGTCCTTAAAGCAGTCGAACTGGATGCCGTTGGGGATGACCAGACATTTGTCTGCATCGCAACCCATATCGATCTGCGTCTTGCGGGCGTTATGGAACAAACTCGTCACGCGGAAGGCGCGGCGGTAGATCTCCTCCGAAAGCAGGTAGAAAAAGCGAATCCAGCGGTCCTTAAACGACGGCACCACCCAGTCGGCGCGAATGATCTCTTCCTCGCGCTCGCGGGTATAGATGCCGTGCTCGGTGAGCAGCACCGGCGCATGGTGAACGCTTGAGCCCAGGCAGGCGAGCAGGCCGCCGTAGCCGGTCGAGATAGCGTGGTACACATCGGCAACCGGCACCTCGCTGCCCAGCAGGTAGAGCACCGGCAACAGCATAGAGCGCATGGTGTGGAATGCGTCGGCGAAGGGCGTGTAGGGGTACTCGGCAAGGCACACGTCGCGGAAGATATCCATAAACGTGCGGCTCTGCAAAAACGAGAGCGGATGCACGCGACGGCGCTGGAAGATATCGAACAGCACGTCCCAGTCCGGATTGGAGAGCGACACCAGGCGGCGTAGCGCCTCGCGCTCGCGGTCGTTAAAACTGGCTTCATGTTGCTCGCCCGAAAGCCGCAGGGCATCGTCCAGGAACACCTCGTGCACCTCGACCACGTTGCTGGGCAGCTCGTAGACAAATTTGCCGCGGTCGGCAGCATGCGCGCCAATCACCCACAGCACGAACTCGTGCTCGGGCATGGCCTGGATATAGCCATGCATCCAGGTAGATACGCCGCCGTGCACATAAGGGTAGCAACCCTCGAGTACCAAGCAGATTCTCATCTGTCGCCACCCTCCTTGCGCTCGATCGTCAGGGTATTATCATTTGCCTTGAGCAGATACAGATCGCCCGTAAGGTGCGTCAGTTCGCCACCCGTCACCGCACCCGGCTCGCCATTATTGGCGCGGAACATGAGCCACGCCTCGTCGTGGAAATTGCCCAGGCTGAGCGTCCAGGCATCCGCACCGGTATCCACGCTCACCGTAACCGACGAAAAGCGCTGAATGGCACCGGAGCACTCCGACGCCGTCTGGCGGCGCAAGTCGGGCGCAGACTTGGTAAGCCAGTCCAGGTAGTCGGTCAGGCCGCCCTTGTAGACTTCCCAGCCCTCCTTGGCGCCGCGATCGGGATCGAGCAGGTCGTCCGGGTGCATAAAGTGCGTACTCACGTAGTGCATGTTGAGCTCGGACACGGCAGCCAGGCGCATATAGGAATCGTCGACCATGCCGCCCGAGACAATACGCGGCTGCTCCACAATACCATCGCTCGCCACGCCAAACTCCTGCACGTACGGCAGGTCGGTACCGTCCTCAAAATACGTACTGGCAATAGTCTTAATGCGCGGAACATCGGTGCCGATAAGCTGGCGCGCGCGGGCCGAAAGGATATTCGACGGTGGCACGTAGACCGAGCCGTGCGCGTTGGGCAGCACCTCGTCCTGGAAGGCTATAAGCTCGTTGAGCGAAGCGACGAGCGTTTCCTTGTTCTTCCAGGTCTTGTAGTCATACAGCGTGCCATAGTCGGTATCCCAGAGCGCCAGAGGCTGATGGTTGTTGCCGTGAAAGCCCAGCTCTCCGCCCATCTGCAGCAGCATGCCGCCAAAATAGCGGAACTGCGTGGTATCGGCCTGGCGCGCGGGCTCGGTCTGGTTGACCGCGTCCTCGTAGTTTTCGATCATCACGCCGGTATAGCGAATGCCGTATTTTTGCGCAAGCTTTTGCAGATCGGGCCACCAGACCTTGGTGTAAAAATCCGCAATGGAAAGGCCGTAGTCACGCTTGATATAAGTACCATCGCCCGAGGGCACGGGGCTAGGAAAGTCGTCCAAATAGAACACGGCGCTGTTGATGACCGGATAGGCCGAGGCATCACCCAGCAAGCTTATGGCCGAAGCATAGAACCCACGCATGACCTTGTCGTAGATACCAATGTTGCACACCACGGTGTGACCACTGCCGCAATCGTTAGACCAAATGAGCGGCGTGCCCGCGTCACCGGTCTTTGCCCATACGTGCGCCGTTTCGCGCAATGAAACCGAAAGCGAAGAATCGAAGGGATCCGAGAACTCGTAGCGCTCTCCTCCGCCCAACATAAAGTCATCGCTCGGCACAATGCTTTCGGCTTTCGCATAGTCATATCCGGCCGATTCGATCCCAAGCTTGGAAGCAATAGCCTGCAGGCAGTTCGAGTTATCTGGCGTCATGCCCAGCATGAGTGAGCCGCCCACACTCACCCAACTCATCAGATCGGTCAGATGCGTACCCAGTCCGTCAAGCGAGGGCATAAGCACAATCACGCGATCAAACGACGTGAGCGATGGGATCGCGTCCGCACCGTCGGTGGCAATATCAACATCGCGATGGGCGATCTTCATGTCGAGCAGGATCTGGTCGAACTGTTCCTTTACGTCCTCGACGCCAGCTTGATCGGAATCGGTAATGACCAGGCACGTGGGCTTTTGGCCAAAGATTGCCGAGGAGGCCGGCACCGCATCGTTGGCGGCCAGCATCCCCAGCTTATGCTGGCCCGCACTGTACTGCACGCCGGCACGCTCCACCAGCAGCACAGCGGCCATGACAATAAAGACCGCCCACACCACGAGGAGTCCCATCCAACGAAAGCGCCCTGCACGGTCGCGGATATGTTGCGCCACGCTCATCTGGCCTCCTCCCCGTCGCGCCAAAACGCCAACTTTTCGCGGTTGTCGGCGCTCAAATACACATGTTGCTTGTCAATCGCATCGATCACACGGTGGACCTCGTCACCGTCGCGGCGCATCACGGCCAGGCGCAGGCAAAGCATCCAAACCTCCTGCTCCTCGGGCACGTCTATCACCAGCTGGTCGGTCACGGCCTGCGCCTCGTCGATCTGTCCGACATCGGCCAGCGCCGTCGCGTATCGAATGCGCAGCTCAAGGGTATCCTCGCGCTCGCAGCGACGCGCAAGCAGGCGCGCGTACTGTTGGCGCTGAATCTGAGCCACGCGCCCCTCAGCCAAGCCCGAGCACAAGTATTCACCAAGAAAATCGCAGTATTCGTTGAGGTTTTGAGCGCTCGGGTCCGTCTTAAAGGCACGCTCCAGCTGCTGCAGTTTAAGGTCGGACTCCTTGGAGATCTGCGCCACCGCCGTCGCGGCATAGTGCGCCACCTCAACGTCGTCGTTAAGCTTAGCCGCCTGCAGCTGCGCCAGGTACGCGTCGGGCTCCTCGGTGAGCATGGAGAGCATTAGGCGGCGCCGGTATGCCGGGTCGTTGACGATGAGTGCCTCCTCGAGCGGCACTACGCCTGAATCGTCCTCACCACTCGGTACCGACATACTGCGATGCAGGTCATCGTTGAAGCGCAGCGACTCCAGCGCAGACCCTTTCAGCCCCTCGTCAAACACCGCGCTGCACACCGATAGCAAAACCACCAGCAACGGGCCCCACAGCGGCACCAGCACTATCACAGCCAGCATGTGCCCGCGCACCGGCAGCAGGCCCAGTTTCATGAGCGTCCACAGCATCAGGCAAACCAGCGCATGAATCAGCAGCAAGACGGCAGCAACGACAAGCGAGATCAAGCGGCACCCCCCTCACCGTCACCGGTGTAAGAGATGTGCTGCAGCAGCTCCACGATGTCCTCGCCGTCGACGGGCTCCACCGCAATCTGCTTTGCGCTCAGGCGCTCGCGGATAATGGGCAGATCGCATGCCTTTGCCTGGCGCATAAGCAGGTAGAGCACGTCGCCGTCGACCAAGCCCGCCGCGTCGCTCTCGCGGATTGCCGACCCAATTGCGCCCACCAGCTCGCCGACAGGCTCCATGCCCGGTACCACGCGCAGGAGCAAAAAACTCCCCATCTTGCTATCTGCCAGCGCCTGCTCCGCCGCGAGCTCTTGGCCAAAGGCAGCCTGCTTGAGCACGCAAGTGCCGTCAACGCAGCGTTTATCCTGCGCCACCGCCTCATAGTCAAAGGCACGGCCCAGCGCGCTTTCGACCAACCCGCACAAGATGCGGAACAGGTTTTGATAATAGAGGGTCATTTGGTTTTCGGCCGCACTACGCACAAAGATCAACACAGCGGGTGCCCCGTCGCGCTCGATCGTGTATCCAAACATGGGAAGCCCCGGCGTCAGCTCGCGGTTCACCCACAGGTTCGAACGACCCCCGTCGCCCAAAAGAGGTGCAAGCTGCTCAAGCGTGAGCGAGCGCGCGGCATCTTCGGCAATCGCGGGACTTGCTGCCACCAGGCGTGCAAATGCCCCGCCCGAAACATGGTAGATCGCCACCGAATCGTTCTCGAAGATCTCGCCCAGAAGCTCGCAGCACTTGCGATAGATGTCGCGTGGGTTGAGTACGTCGAGCTCCTGCGTCACGGCAAAGATCTTGCCAAAGCTGTCGTGGCGACCCACAATCTGGCGCCTGTACGCGCGCTTGTCCTCGATCGCGTCGTGGTAGAGCTGCGTAAGGAACGTATTGCGGTTGCGCACGAGCTCGTTTTGATCGCGCTCTGCCCTAATGGCTTCGCTGTTGCGCAGCTGCACATAGCCGCACACGGCACCCACCACAAAGTACGCAATAAACGGCAGCCAGTTGGACGGCTCGTAAAAGAGACCCTGGAAGGTATAGCCGTACTGAGTAAAATAGCTGGCTGCCAAACCCACCGACGCCAGCAGCGCCGCAACCAGGCCAAAATCGAGCCCATACAGCGTGCCGATCAGTACCACGTACAGCAGGCGGTAGTCGAGCACGTTAAGCTGAACAGACTGCGAAAACACCAGCTCCAGGCCCTCAAAGAGCACCCAGGCCAGCGCGGTCTCCAGGCATTTGATGGGCAGTGTCCGCCCGCGCATGCGGTCGATGGCGGCACGCAGCGGATGGCGCTTGCCCGCGAGGGTCTGCTCCCAGCGGGCGTGTATGGTCGAAAGATCGCGCAGCACGTCATAGCGCTGGAACCACCCGTAGCGCGTGCGGACGGTATCGCTCGGAGCAATGGAGACGACGGCGTCCCCGTCGTAGGTAATGTCGAGCTCCGGGAACAAGCCCTTGAGCGCCTCGCCCAGGTCTCCCACGGTGTGGGCAAAGCTATCCGGAACCTCGAGTTCCTCGAATGTGGCATCCCAGCTGTCGAAGATGCGACGCACCAGAACGGCCAGCTCCTCGGCGCAGAGGGCACCGAGCGGTGAGTCCGCCCCAGCCCTCATGACAGCAGAGCCTTGCGAGCACGCCTCGAACAGCGGGGTCAAAATCGGGTCTTCCAGCGTGGGCGAGGCGGTGTACAGATACGGCACGCGCAAGATCTTGGCCTGAATGCCGTCGCGGACCGCATAGTAGCGGCACAGGTCGTTGGCCGCACGGGCAATGATGCCCTTGCCGTTTTGCCCCGCAGCGTCCACCGCACCGTCCGCTCCCATGGGACCAGTCACAAACAGCAGCTGAATCTGGCGACCCATGCAAGCTCGAAAGACGGAGCGCAGCAGCTCGATGTCGCCAACGGCCTCGGTATGCGGCGTGAGATAGGTAGAGAGGTAGACCACACGGTCGAATTCGTAAGCCTGGTCCAGGTGCTGCAGCAGCTCTTTCCAAGACGCATGGAGCGACGACCCGTCGCGGCGCGCCTCGTTGGCCGCCACGACCTGAACATGGTCACCGGGAAACGCCTTGGCACAAAAGTCGTCATCGACATACACGGTATTGCCAACAACCAGCACTTCCACCGTGCGCTCCCCCTCCCCAAATTTAGCTTTTGCCATTGTAAACATGCATATTGTACGCTGTCAATGTAGGCCAAAGGCAACTTTAAAGCTGTTTTAAGAACTTTTTCAGACGGGAAGCGACTCGCGCCTGAGCCAGAGAGCCCTACACGTGCCGCTGCACGGCGGAGAAAGGCGAATCCACTACCCCTCAGGCATAATTCCTGAGCAAAATCAAGCAGAGCACACGGCTTTTTGCGCCACTTTAAGACGTAATCGGGATGTGGCGAGAGGCCAAATTCGGAAGTGCGGGGAAAACCAAAGGAATGCTGACCAGACCCCCGTTTTAGGCTTCCGCGACCTGCGGTTTTGATACAAAAAAAACCGCGTTGTGCTCGAAGGTTTTCGATTTTTCCCCGCACTTCTGTAATTACATCTCTGGATCGAGGGCGCAGGCAATGGTGACGACATCCACGATAGCGCCCCCCTATGCCTGATACCAAAATCGTTCCATAGGGACCCGTTTCCCAATGGGATGATTCTTCACAAAGGGCATTAAGGCGCATGAGAACATGGTAGAGGCAAGCAAGCGCGCTTCCACGTTTTCGCCCATGGTGACCACGGTATAATCCAACGAGACAAGCAACGAACGGGAAAGGCAGCGCGGATGAACCTGGGCAGCGAGAGCGAGACCGTCGAGTTCAAGAAGTCCACTGGCGAGCATAAAGAAGCACTGCAAGCCATCAGCGCCATGCTGAACAAGCACGGCCGCGGCGAGCTCTACTTCGGCGTGAAGGACAACGGCGATGTCATCGGCCAGGATGTCAGCGACGCAACGCTGCGCCAGGTGACGTCGTGGGTGTCCGACAAGATCGAGCCCGCGGTGTTCCCGACGGTCGAGTGCCTCGACGCCGATGATGGGCTGCGATACATCAAAATTGCCTTCTCAGGTGCCGACGCCCCCTACTCCGCCGACGGACGCTACTTCACCCGCGTGGGGACTTCGAACAAAGCGCTGTCGGCCTCGGAGCTGAGCGCCATGGTCGTCAAGCGTGAGCGCGCCCGTAGCCCGTGGGACTCGCTGCCGTCCGGCAGGCCCGTCTCCGACGCCGACGAGCAGGCGGTGCGTGACTTCGTCGCGCGCGGCGGCAGGGCCGGACGCGTGGGCGGCGGGTTCGCCGGCGTGGAGGACACCTTGGCAAGGCTCGACCTCGTCGCGCCCGACGGCAGCCTAAGAAACGCCGCGGTGGAGCTGTTCTGCGAGGGATCCGACACCTACCCCAGGATGAAGCTGGGGCTTCTGGGCGGCAACACCAAGGCCAAGATCCTCGACCTGCGCCGCGAGAGCGGCACCATGCTCAAGCTGCTCGACTTCGCCGAGTACTTCGTGACGTCGAACATCAGGCGCGAGTTCGTCATCGGCGAGACGGGCATGTACCGCAAGGAGATCCCCGAGATCCCGGCCGAGGCCATCCGCGAGGCGGTTGCCAACGCGCTGTGCCACCGCGACTACACCACCGGCACCGCCGTCGAGGTCAACGTGTTCATGGACACCGTCCAGATCGTGAGCCCGGGCCTGTTCCCCGAGGGCGACTCGCCGCAAGAGCACCTAGACGGTACCGCGAGCGAGTTCGGCCTCCGAAACCCCGCGATCGCGCGCACCCTGTTCCGCGCCGGCGTCATCGAGCAGTACGGCACGGGCATACCGCGCATCAAGGAGGCCTGCGAGGCAGCCGGCGTGAGGTTCCGCTTCGAGCAGACCGTCAACAGCACCGTCGTCGTCTTCGAGCGTCCTGGGTTGCAGAAAGCGGCCTTCAGGAGAACCGCGGCCGACAACCGACCGCTCCTCAGCGAGCGCGAACGAGCAGCGATGGCAATTGCCGCCGCTCAGGGGAAAATCACGACCTCCGACCTCGCGCGGGAGTCCAATGTCGGTAGGAAAACGGCCTCGAAGACTCTGAAAGACCTTGCCGGTCGAGGCCTGTTGGAATGGGTAGGGAAAAGCCCGAAAGACCCGCACCAGTTCTACAGGATGCCAAGCGAAGTTTGAGGCTGCAGGTCCTAGCCGGGAAACAGGCCCATTGCGTTTGCTGCCCTCCCCCTGCTGGGCACTACTGAGTAATCTACTGGGCACTGCTGAGTAATCTACTGAGTAGTGCCCAAGCGCGAGTTGGCAAGTCCGCCGAAGCCCAGAGAAACGGCTCCGAAGAATATACTGACCGCTACTGACCGCTACTGACCGCTACTGACCGCTACTGACCGCTACTGACCGCTACTGACCGCTACTGACCGCTACTGACCGCTACTGACCGCTACTGACCGCTACTGACCGCTACTGAC
>OJJW01000469.1_pt1 | contig 10554 bp, 8 predicted proteins | sample 1596331 | NCBI WGS metagenome assembly OJJW01 (sample SAMEA4350156, study PRJEB24818) | metagenome | biome: human; feature: gut; material: faeces | place: Denmark | collected 2013-09 | reverse complement strand
TTAATGCGTGCTCGCTGTCACTACCGTATTCTTTGACTATCTAGCTTGCATGTGACCGTTTTCTGTAATTTCCACGTACCTTCGTTATTTTGATAATTTATGTTCAGCAGACTTGCGTCTGTTGTTTTCTTTTTTTTTTTTTCAAGCAGAAGACGGCATACGAGATAGGAGTCCGTCTCGTGGGCTCGGAGATGTGTATAAGAGACAGGTTACTGGACAATGAGACTGCCGCCGATGTCCTTATCGAAATGGACGAAGACGCCCGTAAAGAATTCCTGGAAATCCTTCCCTCTGAAACAATCGCCAAACGGTTCGTTGACTACATGGATTCGGATGATGCCGTGGACATTATCCGTGAAATGGACGAGGACAAACAAGAAGAAGTCCTCTCACACATTGAAGACATAGAACAAGCCGGAGACATTGTCGATTTGTTGAAATATGACGAAGACACTGCCGGTGGATTGATGGGTACCGAAATGGTAATCGTAAACGAAAACTGGAGTATGCCCGAATGTCTGAAGGAAATGCGCATCCAGGCGGAAGATATGGACGAAATCTATTATGTATATGTAGTAGACGATGACCAGCGGCTGCGCGGTGTGTTCCCGTTGAAGAAAATGATCACCAGCCCTTCCGTATCCAAAGTGAAGCACGTGATGAGGAAAGAACCGATATCCGTCCATGTAGATACCCCTATAGACGAAGTGGTACAAACCATTGAAAAATATGACCTGGTCGCCGTTCCGGTAGTGGACAGTATCGGACGCCTGGTAGGACGGATTACGGTAGACGATGTGATGGACGAAGTACGTGAACAGGCTGAGCGCGACTACCAGCTGGCATCAGGTTTGTCACAAGACGTGGAAACAGACGATAATGTATTCCGCCAGACTACAGCCCGTCTGCCCTGGCTGCTCATCGGCATGATAGGCGGAATAGGAAACTCCATGATTCTGGGCAACTTTGACAGCACTTTTGCCGCACATCCCGAAATGGCCCTCTACATCCCCCTTATCGGCGGAACAGGGGGGAATGTGGGAACACAGTCCTCGGCACTTATCGTACAAGGACTGGCAAACAGCTCGCTGGATGCCCAAAACACCTGGAAACAAATAGTAAAGGAATCTGTAGTGGCCGTAATCAATGCTACTATTATTTCTATGCTGGTATATATCTATAATTTCATCCGTTTCGGGGCAAGTGCCACCGTGACTTATTCGGTTTCATTCAGCCTGTTTGCAGTAGTCATGTTCGCTTCCATCTTTGGGACCCTGGTTCCTATGACACTGGAAAAACTAAAAATAGATCCGGCCATCGCTACAGGTCCGTTCATATCCATCACCAATGACATTATAGGTATGATGCTTTATATGGGCATCACCGTATTACTATCCTGACACATTTCACTACAGATTACATAGATTGAAATTCAGAGAAAAACAGATTCACACAGAAACCGGCAAAGAATCACAATAAAAGAGAATCTGTATGAATCTATGTAATCTGCAGTGCATTTATCCCCCTTGATTCTCCTATTTTCTCCACTTTTAAGGATTTTCCTAAAAAAATCGGGAAAAACAGTATGAAGTTCTAATTTATTTCTTTTAATTTGTAAATTGTTGTTATAACAAAAACGCTTACTTTAAAAATCTATACGATGGACTCGAATGAAACTATCCGCCCTTTAACCGAAGTTCCAGTGGAACAGACATCTGAAACTTTGGTATCATCTTCCGCTACTGCAGAAGAAAATAACGCTACGTATGTACCTAAACAAACGAAAGAAGAGGTCATCGAACGTTTAAAAGAAATCAACGAAGACGCCTGCAATGCAGACAAACAAGAGTTGGATTTATTGAAACAGAACTTCTACAAGCTGCACAAGGCTGAGCAAGAAGCCGCCCGTAAGGCATTTATTGATGGCGGAGGTGCTCCTGAGGCATTTATTCCCCAACCGGACGATGCTGAAAGCCGTTTCAAAGATATCATGAGCTCTATCAAAGAGAAAAGAAGCGCCATACAAGCAGAACAAGATAAAGAAAAAGAAGATAACCTGGTGAAAAAGCTCGCCATTATCGACCGCTTGAAAGAACTTGCCGAATCTCCCGAAGATGCCAACAAAGCATACAATGAATTCAAGAAACTGCAACAGGAATGGAACGATATAAAACAGGTGCCGGCTGCCAAGGTAAATGAACTATGGAAAAATTATCAGCACTATGCAGAAAAGTTCTATGACTTGATAAAGCTGAACAATGAATTCCGTGAGTATGATTTTAAAAAGAATCTTGAAATAAAAACTCATCTCTGTGAAGCCGCAGAGAAATTGGCTGATGAAGAAGATGTGATTTCCGCTTTCCACCAATTACAAAAGTTACATCAGGAATTCCGGAATACGGGTCCTGTTGCAAAAGAATTGCGCGAAGATATATGGACCCGGTTCAAAACTGCCTCTACAGCCGTAAACCGTCGTCACCAGCAACATTTCGAAGCCTTAAAAGAAAAAGAGCAACGTAATTTGGATGAAAAGACCGTAATCTGTGAAATTGTGGAAGCGATGGAATACGATACGTTCACTACTTTCCAAGACTGGGAAAACAAAACTCAGGAAATCATTGCTTTGCAAGCTAAATGGAAAACAATTGGTTACGCACCTCAAAAAATGAACGTGAAGATATTCGAACGTTTCCGTGCCGCTTGTGATGAGTTTTTCAAACGCAAAGCCGAGTTCTTCAAATCCATCAAGGAAAGTATGGCAGGCAATCTGGAAAAGAAGAAAGCATTATGTGAAAAAGCAGAAGCACTAAAAGAAAGCACAGACTGGAAAGCAACTGCTGATATTCTAAGCAAATTACAAAAGGAATGGAAAACAATCGGTCCTGTACCTAAAAAGTATTCGGATGCCGTATGGAAACGATTCATTGCCGCATGTGATTATTTCTTCGAGCAAAAGAACAAGGCGACTTCTTCACAACGCTCGGTTGAACAGGAAAACATGGTTCAGAAAAAGGCGATCATTGAAAAATTAAATGCAATTGACGCACAGGAAACACCGGAAGAGGATGCGGGAAACGCCATTCGAGAATTAATGAAAGAATGGAACGGCATCGGTCATGTACCGTTTAAAGAAAAAGATAAACTGTACAAGCAATATCATGGTGTCATCGACAAGTTGTTTGACAAGCTGAATCTTTCCGCATCACAGAAAAAATTAAGCAATTTTAAATCAACCATCAGCAAGGAAGGCAACCTTTATCGTGAACGCGAAAAACTGGTTCGTGCTTACGAAAACATGAAGAATGAAATTCAAACATACGAGAACAACTTGGGCTTCTTGACCAGTTCTTCCAAAAAAGGTAGCAGTTTGGTTACGGAAATGAATCGTAAAGTGGAAAAACTCAAAGCAGACCTAGAATTGATCTTGAAAAAAATTGAGGTGATCGACCAATCAATGAAAAACGAATAAAAACAGTTATATGAAAAAAGAGTCTAACGCAAATGCGTTAGACTCTTTTTTCATATAACACTACTAATTCTTAAGATAACCAACACAAAATAAAAAAAGATCTTCTAAAATTATAATTTTAGAAGATCTTTGTCTTTGACAAGTGATTTGTCTGTTGGGATACCAGGATTCGAACCTGGAAAAACAGGACCAGAATCTGTTGTGTTACCATTACACCATATCCCAATTTTCCTATCAAAACACCCGTTTTGATTTTGACGCTGCAAAGATACGGCTTTTTATTTAATCCACAAATTTTTGAAGCTTTTTTTTCTAATCAAGATTCTTTTTTTCTCCATTTGCCTTCTTTTCCGGCCTTCCTTATCCTTCTTGACCGTGTATCATCATTCTAGACTTAACATAACAATAAAAAGATTCTCTAACTAAAAAAAACAAAAACCGAATATATTTAATGCACATTTTTTCGCTAGAATGAGAAAACCAAGTATCTTTGTGCATTGTTGTAAATACATATATTAGAATAATCAGTTGTTAATAACATTATAATGAACGAAGCAGAGACTTTAGTAAAAAAAATAACAGAAGGCATTCAAGAAAAGAAAGGTAAAAACATTGTAATAGCGGACCTCACCGCCATTAATGATACCATTTGCAGCTATTTCGTAATCTGTCAAGGTAATTCCCCAAGTCAAGTTACAGCTATCGTTGACTCAGTCAAGGAATATGTACATAAAGAAATAAATGACAAACCTACGGGAATAGACGGACTGAGAAACGCAGAATGGGTTGCAATGGACTACAGTGATGTACTGGTACATGTCTTTTTGCCGGAAACAAGAAATTTTTATAATCTGGAACATTTATGGGCAGATGCCAAACTAACCCAAATTCCTGATCTAGACTAATCCAATACAGAATCAAAATGAGTGAAAATACCAATAATAAACCAAAGATAAACATGCCACGCTTCAATTTGAGTTGGCTGTATGTTATCATTGCCATGAGTTTTGCCATCCTCTACTTTTCCAATCAAGAAGGAGGAATTGACAAACAAATAACATATACCGAGTTTAAAGATATGATAAACAAGGGATATGCCAATAAAATAATTGCATACGATGACAATACGGTAGAAATGTACATTAAACCGGAATTTGTTAAAGATGTATTTAAAAATGACTATAAAAAAGTAGGTCGTAATCCAGCCTTGAACGTAGAAATAGGTTCCATGGAGTCATTGGATAAATTCATGGAAAAGGCACAGGAAGAAGGTCATTTTACCGGATCTATCAGTTATGAAAAGAAACGCGACTACTTCGGTGCATTATTTTGGAATATCGCTCCGTTTTTACTGTTGATCGGTATATGGATGTTTGCCATGCGCCGCATGAGCGGCGGAGCAGGGGCCGGAGGCGCCAATCCGTTCAACGTAGGTAAAAGCAAAGCTCAGGTATACGAAAAAGGAGACAAAACTAACCGGATTACTTTTAAAGATGTAGCCGGACAAGCGGAAGCTAAACAAGAAGTGGAGGAAATTGTAGAGTTTCTGAAACAACCTCAGAAATACACGGAGCTGGGAGGTAAGATACCTAAAGGCGCTTTACTGGTAGGCCCTCCGGGAACCGGTAAGACTTTGCTGGCAAAAGCTGTTGCCGGTGAGGCGGATGTACCTTTCTTTTCGCTTTCAGGTTCCGACTTTGTGGAAATGTTTGTCGGAGTAGGTGCATCCCGTGTACGTGACTTGTTCCGCCAGGCGAAAGAGAAAGCTCCTTGCATTATTTTCATTGATGAAATTGACGCAGTAGGACGTGCCCGTGGCAAAAATCCAAGCATGGGTGGAAATGATGAACGCGAAAATACATTAAACCAATTATTGACAGAAATGGACGGTTTTGGTTCAAATAGCGGTGTGATCATTTTGGCCGCTACCAACCGCGCGGATATATTGGATAAGGCATTATTGCGTGCCGGTCGTTTTGACCGCCAGATTCATGTTGACTTACCCGACTTAAACGAACGTAAAGAAGTATTCGGAGTACATTTGAAGCCTTTAAAACTGGACGAAAGTGTTGATCTGGATTTGCTCGCCCGTCAAACTCCGGGATTCAGTGGGGCAGATATTGCCAATGTATGTAATGAAGCAGCACTGATCGCCGCCCGCCATGGTAAGAATGCGGTTGGGAAACAAGATTTTCTAGATGCTGTAGACCGTATTATCGGTGGTTTGGAAAAGAAAACCAAAATCATGACTGCCGAAGAAAAGCGTACTATTGCCTTACACGAAGCCGGTCACGCTACGCTGTCTTGGTTTTTGGAACATGCCAATCCTTTGATTAAGGTAACCATTGTTCCCCGTGGACGTGCATTGGGAGCCGCATGGTATTTGCCCGAAGAACGGCAGATCACAACCAAAGAGCAGATGCTGGATGAAATGTGTGCCACTTTAGGGGGACGTGCAGCCGAAGAACTGTTCACCGGACATATTTCAACCGGTGCCATGAACGATTTGGAACGTGTGACAAAACAATCATATGGAATGATTGCTTATGCCGGAATGAGTGAAAAGTTACCCAACTTATGTTATTACAGCAACGATGAATACTCTTTCAGCAAGCCTTACAGTGAACGTACAGCCGAACTGATTGACGAAGAAGTGAAAAGAATGATCAACGAACAATATGATCGGGCAAAAGCAATATTATCCGAACATAAAGATGGTCACAACGAGCTGGCCCGTCTGTTGGTTGAAAAAGAAGTAATTTTCGCCGAAGATGTGGAACGCATTTTTGGCAAACGCCCCTGGACTTCACGTTCAGAAGAAATTATGGCTTTAGAAGCTACAGCAAAACCAGTAGAAGTAACCGAAGATTTTGAAGAGAAGAATTCTTCAGATTCTGAGGAAAAGGAAAAAGAAAAAAAAGAAGCATAACATCGTAGAAAGATCTGTCAACTATATAAGCATTGTCATTCTGAATGATACAAAGAGTCCGTAATAATCCAGATATATCCGGATTCTTCATAGTCACTCAGAATGATAAAAAAACAGATCTTCTACTTTGATTTTTGAATCACTTAAGACTAACGACCGTGAAAAGCAATTTCTTACAACGTGCCATAACCGGAATTATTTTTGTTGCAGTACTGATAGGCTGCATCGTGGGAGGGGCTGTCTCATTCGGCATCCTATTTGCCATTATCAGCGCATTGGCAATCAATGAATTCTGTAATTTGGTCAATCATGTAGAAGGAATACAAGTAAATAAACGTATATGTATTCTCAGCGGAATTTTTCTTTTCCTGTGCTTTTTCTATTTTGGAATAGATCCTTCACAAACAGGTATATTTATTCCTTATTTAGCTTTATTTATTTATCTGATGGTCAGCGAACTTTATTTGAAAAAAGAAAACCCGCTGAATAATTGGGCTTATGCCATGTTAAGCCAGATGTATATTGCCTTGCCATTCGCTTTGCTGAATGTATTGGCTTTCCATTCGGACGAAACAGCCAGCCTTTCACAATACAACGCTATTCTCCCACTATCTATTTTTATATTCAACTGGGTGAATGATACAGGTGCTTACTGTACAGGCATGCTATTTGGCAAACATAAACTATTTGAACGCATCTCTCCTAAGAAGTCATGGGAAGGCTCTATTGGCGGCGGCATTTTCTGTATCATAGCTTCTTTCCTGCTATCTCACTTCTTCCCTTTCATGTCTACCGGAGTATGGATCGGACTAGCATTGACAGTGGTAGTATTCGGAACCTGGGGAGATTTAACGGAATCTTTATTAAAACGCCGTCTAGGCATCAAAGATTCGGGCAATATTTTACCGGGACACGGTGGAATGCTCGACCGTTTTGACAGCGCGATTCTCGCAATCCCGGCAGCAGTAGTCTATCTGTATGTAGTTTCTTTATTTTAACTCCGCCAAATCCAAAGGATTAAAGCCCGGTACATCCTCGCCAGTGAGCGGATAAGAGAAAATATATGTTTTTTCTTCCCCGTCCACAGGATTAACCAATACCTTTATTCCTTTCAATTCACTGTTTTCCGGTGAATAATCATCTAATTTAAAAGAAACCATACCAGGTACCAATCTGCCCTGACTTCCGTTGTTATTATAGCGGAGTTCCAAATGCGCATATCCGTCCTTTGTCCAAGGAATCATCTCATTCACAACCAGATTAAGAATAGGTTTCTGCGGACTGGGAAAATTCAACATAAAACGTACATTCAGATAGTCATCAGAAGGCCACATATCCTTGATCTGTACTTTCATATTTCCAATACTGTCCATATTATCGGGGGTCAATCCGATAATTTTCTGAACAGGTACTAAGGTATAGTCATTCAAACGGATATTATAAGCAAATCCACTTTCACCGGCTTCCAAAAAAGAATAATTTCCAAAAATCCGTTCTCCTGCCTTCAAATCCCGGTAAGGAACAATATGCTGCACCACCCACAACTTCTCTCCGTTGTCCAACACCAAATAAGGAGCATCATACTGAGGTTGTTTTTCTACGGTAGCCATAGCTATAGTCACCGTACTGTCCGGATCACTTTCATCATTACCACAAGATGAAAAGGCGAATACTCCGCTCAAAAGAAGCATCGCCCCTAACATAGATTGAAAAAAATATTTCATATACTTCCAGGGTTTAAGTTGTTTACCCGAAAGAACAAAAAGAGATCGTGAAAAGTTTATTTCTTCAACAAAGCTACCATTTCACGGGCTGCTGTCCCCGAAGCTCCTGCCGGACCTAAAATCTGAATAATACGATCATACTCTTCCAACACCTTATTTCTGTATACCTTATTATATAAAAGAGATTCTAACTCTGAACGCACGTTATCCACCGTCATCGTATCCGCCACCAGTTCACGAACCACTTCCTTGTCGGCTACCAGATTAACCAACGAAATATATTTCACTTTTAGAATATGCCGGCGAAGAAAAGCGATAAATTTCCCTACCGGAGTATAGTAACACACCACTTGAGGAACACGGAAAAGAGCTGTTTCCAAAGTTGCAGTGCCCGAAGTCACCAATGCCGCCTGCGCGTGCTGCAACAACCTGTAGGTCTGTCCGAATATGATTTTAACCGGTACATTCGGATTTATATAATCCGAATAATAGGCAGGGTCCATCCCCGGAGCCCCTGCCAGCACCAATTGATAATCTTTGGTAAACGGAGCAGCAGCCTCCAGCATCATCGGCAGGTTGTCTTTGATTTCCTGTTTCCGGCTGCCCGCCAACAATGCGATAACGGGCTTTTCGGACAAGCCATTATCCGCCACAAATTCCGGAAATCCATCCGGATGTTCCTTACAATAAGCATCCACTGCATCTACACAAGGATTACCCACATAATGAACAGGGTACTGATGTCCGGCAAAAAACTCAACCTCAAAAGGCAGGATGGAAAACAGTTCGTCCACATCCCGCTTGATATTTTTAATCCTATACTCTTTCCAAGCCCATATTTTAGGAGAAATATAATAGTAGACAGGTATTTTCGTCTGCTTCTTTATAAACTCGGCTATTTTCAGGTTAAAGCCGGGATAATCCACCAGAATCACTACATCAGGAGCCCAACGAACAATGTCCTGCTTACATTCTTTCATATTCCGAAAGATAGTACGCAAATGCAACAACACCGGGATAAAACCCATATAAGCCAATTCTTTGTAATGCTTCACCCGCGTTCCACCAACAGCCGTCATCAAGTCCCCGCCAAAGAAACGGAATTCTGCTTCCGGATCTTCCTGTATCAAGGCACGCATTAAATTAGATGCGTGCAAATCGCCTGATGCCTCGCCTACTATCAAATAGTATTTCATACTTCCAGATTCCAGTTTTTCAACTCATTCATCATCCCATAAGCAGTCACATCAATTTGGGTCGGAGTTACCGCCACATACCCATGTCCTAATGCCCAGTGATCCGAATCTTCCGCTTCCGGTTCATAGTTATCAAACTCTCCGGTCAGCCAGAAATACTCTCCCCCCCGAGGATGCAGACTACGCTTCCATTCATTAATCCAAGCCCCATTCGTCTGACGGCAGATGCGTACCCCTTTCAAGGAAGCTGTATCCGGAAAGTTCACATTCAAGCAAATCCCCAAAGGCAAGCCATGCTCCAGGACCTGCTCAGTAATACGGCGTATATAAGGCAGCGATGAAGAGAAATCAGCATCCGCAAAATGATTACATAATGAATATCCGATAGAAGAGATCCCCTTCAGACACCCTTCAATCACTACCCCCATCGTACCGGAATAATGCACATTCACTGAAGAATTATCACCGTGGTTTATTCCACCTATCACCACATCGGGACGACGGGGAACCACCGTATGCAATGCCAGTTTCACACAATCTACCGGTGTGCCCGTACATTTATACACAGTCAAATCCTCCTCTTCACGTACCTTGTAATACTTCACAGGATGCTCGGAAGTGATCGCCCCCGAAGCTCCCGAACGAGGACCGTCCGGTGCCATTACGATTATCTCACCCATTCCACGCAACCCGCGTATCAATTCATTCAATCCCTTAGCTTCCACGCCGTCATCATTTGACAGCAATATCAACGGTTTTTCTTTCTTCATATTTTTCCACTCTTTTTCTCGGAGCGTAAAGATACAACTCTTTGCCGGAACTACCCCTCACCGGAAAAGAAAATTATCTTAATGTTCTACAACCCAGTGCTAAAAATAGAATAGAATTGAATGAAAATTTCTATCTTTGCCGCCGTTGAGTTATTAACAAAACCAATGAGTTATCAACAGTTTTGCTAATGTCTGCCGTTTTTTATAGGTGCAATCACCTATTATTTGTTACTTCGCAGCGAGAAAAACTGATTAATATGGGAAAAATTATTGCTTTAGCCAATCAAAAAGGTGGCGTAGGTAAAACTACCACAACGATTAACCTCGCAGCTTCTCTGGCAACACTGGAGAAAAACTGTCTCTTATACACATCTCCGAGCCCACGAGACGGACTCCTATCTCGTATGCCGTCTTCTGCTTGAAAAAAAAAAAAAAAAAATACTCCACACTACTCCATCACCACACC
>OJJW01000467.1_pt1 | contig 10596 bp, 7 predicted proteins | sample 1596331 | NCBI WGS metagenome assembly OJJW01 (sample SAMEA4350156, study PRJEB24818) | metagenome | biome: human; feature: gut; material: faeces | place: Denmark | collected 2013-09 | reverse complement strand
TACTTGTTTGCTGCGTCTCTCGTCTTCGGCTATCTGCTCGTTGCCTATCCGTCGCGTTGTCTGCTGGTCTATGTATGGTTCTAGTGAGAGGCCGTCGGCGACCGTCGCGTGTGTCTTTTTTTTAATGGTACGGCGACCACCGAGTTCTACACTATCCTCTTCGTCGGCAGCGTCAGATGTGTATAAGAGACAGGGTGTTGGGACTGCTCTTTGCTGCGAACGTTGGGCTATTCTTTTCTGGCAGCTTTACGTTCGACCAAGTCGGGCTTGCGGGCGAGCTCATGGCTATCATGGCGGTGAACGTGGCGGCGGTGCTGTTCTCGACTGTGTTCGACGCATACATCATGGCCCACGAACAGTTCAAGTTTCAGCAAAGCCGTCAGATGTTCACCACGTTAGCGACACCGGGTATCGCTTTTGTCTTGCTCAACTTTGGTATGGGCGCGGTCGGTGTAGCGCTGGCTCAGCTCGCAGTCACCTTGACTCTGCTCGCCCTCAACATGCATTATGCTGTGTCGAAGCTCGGTATGCGATTCAGTCTCAGGAGGTTTGACGGAGCCCTGTTCCACGCGGTCGCAGCTTTCTCGGCCTGGATATTCGCCAACCAGGTTTGCGATTTAGTTAACCAGAGCGTGCCCAATATGATGCTCGGCGCGCTCACGAACGCAGTCACTGTATCTGTTTTCGCTGTGGCGCTGCAAATCCGTCAAATCTTTTACTCGCTCTCGACAACAATGTCGAGCGTATTTGTGCCCAAGATCAATAGGATCGTCGCTGAATCGGATGACAACGGAGTGCTAACTCGGCTCATGACGCGCGTAGGGCGCTACCAGATGTTCCTCTTCTGCTGGGTGTACTGTGGATTCGTCCTGCTTGGACGATTCTTCATTACCAAGTGGGCGGGTGAGGGCTTCCTTGATACTTACTATCTCATCTGTGCGATGACGCTGCCCGTGGGCGTGCCGCTTTGTCAGAACACGGGAATCGAGATCCAGCGCGCTAAAAACAGGCATAGGGCGCGTTCAGTGGTTTACCTCTGTATGGCTTGTCTCAATGTTCTTTTTACATGGTTTGCCTCGCCCGTTCTCGGATACTGGGCGCCCGCTATCGCTTACATCGCGAGCATCGCCTTGGGTAACGGTCTCTTTATGAACTGGTACTATCAGGCGCGTATCGGACTGGACATGGCTTATTTCTGGAAGAAGAACCTGCCTGTGGTCTTGGCTTCCGCTGTGGTCTTGGCCGCATGCATGGGGCTGGCTCTGCTGCTGCCCGTGACTAGCTGGCTGCTTTTCCTGGCTTGGGGCGTCGTCTACACCGTGCTTTTCGCTGCCGCAATGTGGCTCTTCGTTCTCGATTCAAGCGAGAAGTCGTCGATCGCGGCTAAATTGCCCTTCCTGCGTTAGGAGGTTTTTTTATGCTTAAGTCCCTTCCGAAGATCACGTTGCTGGGAGATGCGTGCTGTGGTTGCGGCGCCTGTGCCGCGAGGTGCCCGAAATCCTGCATCGGGATGATTACCGACGGCTGTGGCTTCCCCACGCCAATGGTCAATTTAGATGTCTGCATCGGCTGCGGGGGTTGCGATTCGGTGTGTCCCGCAATGGGGGAGCGCCCCAAGGATGGCGCGCAGTCCGTTCTCTGGGCGAAGTCGAGGGACAGGGGAGAGAGACTTGCCTCCTCTTCGGGTGGGGTCTTCGGGCTGCTCGCCCTTGACGTTCTTGCGGATGGCGGCGTCGTGTGCGGCGCCGCTTGGGATGAGGGCTGCAGACATGTGCGGCACGTGCTCGTTGAAGACGGGTCAGATCTCGATTCCGTCATGCGTTCCAAGTATGTGCAGAGCTCGGTCGGCCGCAAGGCCTACGAGGGCGTGCGGGAGGCTCTGCGCGGTGGCAGGCGAGTGCTCTTCTCCGGCACCGCGTGCCAAGTTGCGGGCATGAGGTCCTACCTTGGGAAGCTCGCCGACTCAGACGGTTTCCTCTCGGTGGATGTCATTTGCCACGGCGTCCCCTCGCCGCTCCTCTGGGAGAAGTGGGCAGCATATAAGGAGGTCGGTGTGGGCGCGGCGCTGCGCGCGGTGAACATGCGGAGTAAGGCAACCGGATGGCTGTCTTTCTCCGCATCATACGCGTATGCGCATGATGCGGAGAAAGATGTCGCGAGGGCTTCGTCCGCGGCGGCCGACAGCTGCATCTTCGTGGATGACTGGTACATGAAAGCGTTCCTTGCTAATGCTAGCTTAAGACCCTCGTGCTTTGCTTGTCGTGTCAAGCGCTCGTGCGGCTCAGACGTCACGTTGGGGGACTTCTGGGGGATCCAGTCGTCGCACCCTGAGGTCGACTACGAGGGCGGGGTTTCCGCGGTGCTGTGCAACACCTCAAAGGGCCTTGCTGCAATTGAGAGGCTTAAGTCTGGAATTGAGTGGGGCGAGTCTTCCCTCGAGAAGGTGTTGCCTGGCAATCCTAGCCTGGTTAGGCCCGTTGTGCCTTATGAGAGACGCGGCGAGTTCATGGCCGACCTCGAGTGCGGGAGAGGAATCGATGAGATGATGGCTGTGTATGGCTTTGAACCCTCCCTCGCCCAGCGCGTACGTAGCAAGCTCGGGGGAGTCAAACGAAGGTTAAAGAAATTGCTGGGGAAGGCTTAATGAACTGTGACAAAAATATGTCTGTTGGTGATGGAACTGTCATGGCTGAGGACAAAATCGTGTTTACTGGATGCAAGCATGCATATCTCGTCATGGCTCATAAGGATGACGAGACCCTCCGTACGCTTCTGAGGACCCTTGATGACCCCCGGAACGATATCTTCATCCACATGGATGCTAAGAATACCGGATGGGATGAAAACAGAGCGCTGGCTTCCATTGATAAGGCGGGAATCTTTTTCGTTCCCCGTATTAGCGTCACATGGGGAGGCTACTCGCAAATCGCCTGTGAGCTTGGCCTGCTCAACGCCGCTGTTGACAAGGGGCGTTACACCTACTATCACCTTTTGAGCGGGCAAGACCTTCCCATCAAGAGCCAGGATCGGATCCATTCTTTCTTCGATTCCTGCGGGGGCAAGGAGTTTGTTCGTTTCGAAAACCACAATAGGGACTATGGGAGTAGGATCGGCGGCCATGTAATCTGGAACGCCTTCGGGAAGAGCAAGACCTAAATTATTTTGCGAAAGGTGGACAGTCTTTTGGCGAGGCTTCTGCAACTCTATAGGAAGCCTGCTGAAGGCCTTAAGCTGATGAAAGGCGACAACTGGTTCTCTATAACTGATGAGCTCGCTCGATACATCGTAGAGAACGCTTCTCTGGTACGGTCAGTTTTCTGGGATTCTATGTGCGGTGACGAATTGTTTCTGCAGACCTTTGCCTGGAATACAGGCAAGCGGTTCGATTTCTATCGAATGCCCGGGGAGGACAATACGGACGGCATCATGCGCATGATTGATTGGGGCGAGGACGAGTCCCCGCGAGTGTTGTCTATGGATGATCTAGATTCGATTTCGGATTCAAAGATGATGTTCGCCAGAAAGTTCGACTTCGAGATCGATTCCGATATCGTTCGAGCGGTTGAACAGCTCGTCTGCTAATCCTTCGTGCCTTCTCCGTGCCGGTCCGACAATGGGTTTCTGCCAGTTGCTGCCAGCCTCCAGCTTTGCGCTGCCGAGCCGTTCGACTCGTACAGCTGGACGTTGGCGCCGCTCGAGAAGTCGGCGCAATCCACGTCGAGCGCTAGCCCCGACGCCGCGCACATGATCTCGTAGGCGCCCGCGCACTCGTCGTAGGAGATCATGAACCGCTGGGCCCCCGAGCCGTTGGCCTCCCATAGCTGGGCGTTGGCGCCGTTGGACCTCGAGGCTTCTGAGATATCGAGCATCGCCGTGCCCAGCCCTCTGTTGCAGATCATGTATTCGCCGTCGGGGACGCTCTGCACTGGCTTTACTTGAGCGGCTTGATATTTGGCAGTGCAGTCGTACTTTACTGTCAATGTGCTGTTCGGCAGAGTAGCGACATTGGAGGTTGCGGCCAGCACAACCTTGGCGCCTTGGACTTTCCACCTCCTCTGATTCATCGCATACGCAACAATCCCGTTCTGAATCCCCGAGATGCTGGGCGGAAACAACTGGTTGTCGGCGTCAATGGAAAAGCTCTCTTCCCTGGCATCTAGGTGCTGCTGAATGCGGTCGGCATACTTCTCGACCCATTCATCTGCCTTGCCGTTTCGCACAAAGTAATTGTTGGACAGGTCGGTTGAGCGGTAGGCGTAGCCGTCCTTTTGGTAGTTAGCCGTGTGGTCGGAGTGGGCGATTGTCATGAGCTCGTCGGTCAGGCCAAAGTACAGATGGCGCTGGTCCAGGTCCCCGTACCAGTTGTCGCTGGTGTCGTCCCAGGTTAGGTCCATCTGGCACCATTTGCCGTCGATCTTTACGGCGTTCCAGGTGTGGCCGTTGCCGGTGATGCGGCCGTTGGCGATACCCGCGGCGTCAAGGAGCTTGGAGTAGATGCGCTGGTAGCTCTCGCAGGTGCCCTGGTGGCGCGTGAGGCCACTTTCAGCCGAGCACCAGTTGAGGTTGTGGTCGTACTCCAGCTGGTCGAGCGTCCAGTCGTGGAGCCACAGGGCGCGGGCGTAGTCGGACCCGTCGGTATCGGCGCTGCATTTGTCGACTGCGGACTTCACGATGGCGCTGACCGCCGGATAGGCGTCGTCGTTCGCGCTCGCAAACACGTTTGAGCGCAGATAGTACACGCCGGCCGCCTTATCCATCAGGTAAAAGCGCAGGTAATAGGTGCCGCTAGCGGTCATTTCGAACTGGTAGTCGTGCGATGTGCATTCGCCGGTGTATTGCTGCCACTGGTTACGGCTGGGGTCGGCAACGCTTTCGCTGCTACCGTCGGGATCCATATACGTCGGTGCGTCCATGCGGAATTGGTACGCACCGCTTCCGCCCGTCGCAGTCACATGGAACGTGGTCTCCTGGCCGAGCCTCGGGTCGTTCCATTGGACGGTGAGCGTGATGTCGCCGCTTTGCGCGGTGGTGCTGTGCTGGTAGTTCGCGGCCGCGTTCGCCGGTTTGATTTCAAATGGGATCGCGCAGGTGCCGCTGTAGTTCTGGTCGTCGGCGGTCACAACGGCGGTCGCCTGACCGATGGCTACGTTGTTCTCGTAGGCGACAGTGTACTGGTCGCTCGGCACGGTCGACGACGTGACGGTGGGCATCACGGGATTGCCCGTGTAGCGAATGTCGGTGTCCTCGATACTGAACATGCTGGCGTCGATCGGCTGCGTTGCGTTGGCCGTTACATTGGTGCCGGAGGCGGCGCTGATTTGATCGTTTGCCCGGGCTTGGCCCGACGTGGTTTCGGCTGGGCTCTCGTTAGGTTTGCCGGCGCTTTGCGCGGCGGGTTCTGGCGCACTGGCGATTTCGGCAAGCGCGGGTGACGGGATAAAACCAACCGTCATTACGAGCGAGAGCGCGATGGAAAGGACGCAGGAGGCAGGCTTACGCATGACGGCCCCTTTTCTGTAATCGGAACAGGTACGATTCTGCAAGCGTACCGGCATTTCAACGATTGCAGTATAAACGAAAAACCGCAGGTTGTAGACGAGTTTGGCGTGTTTCAAGGGCGCGGTAAGCATTTGCCGTTCCAAGCGATGTTGCGAACGCAGACTGGTGATTGCTTGCTGGCTTGTGGTGGTGTTTGGGTTGCTAAGCGAGGGCTGCTTGTTGCGTGGGTTGGTTTTATTGGTGTGGGTTTGGACACTGTATGGAGATGACGATGGCTGGAGCGGGGTAGGGAGTTGTGGTGCGGATTGGGGATGCTGGGTGGCTGGCCGATTGCGTGCAACGGCCTAACGCGTTGTTTGCGGTGCACGGCCAATAGATCTCTGTAGGGGGCCTACCCAACGTAAGGCGTCTGAAGGCATTTCCCTGGAAGCTCGGGCTTCCTGGATATCTTGGCGATTAAGATGCGCCCCATGCTCAGCCGGCATATAGAATGGACTGTGGACGTGACGATTGCCTGCTGCTGACATGTTGGTTAATCGACGATGATGGCAGCGACGGAGATTGATTGGGGCAGTCGGCATGTTCGCGAGCGAAAAGGCGGCCCTGCTCGGCGATGTGCCGACTTTTATTGTAGCGAAGGCGTTGGTGACGCCGAGAGGCGGCAAGGCCGACAAAACTATTGCGAAGGCAAGGGATCAACATGGCATTTGAAGCACGTCAGAGTACGGTTGGAAAGCTGCTTAATGACTCAATCTATAGAATCCCTCGCAATCAGCGCGCTTACGTGTGGGATGAGCATAACTGGAAAGATCTATTCGAAGACATCAAGCTTGTGACAGAGGAAGTTGCTACGTCGCATTTCATCGGTTCGATAGTGCTGATGGAGGAAGAAGAAGAAGACAGCCTCGGGGTTTTTACAATAATTGATGGTCAACAAAGAGTTATTACCCTAACGCTCTTGCTGTCTAGCCTCATGTTCGCTTTCAAGAAAAGGAATATGATTAACCACGCTAATGGCACAAAAAAATATCTAGTGGCGATAGATACTAAGGATGTTGAGCACGCGATCGTCGCTCCGGAGAATCATTTATCATTAACGAGGATCGTCGAAGGAGTAATTGCTATCTCTCCTGAAGATGCGGCTGCCATGTCTGCTGTGGCTTTCTCGAAGAGCAAACGCGCGTCCGGATCAAAAGACGAACTGATCGTTAAAGCCTTCCAATATTTCAGTGCAAGTTTCGCCAAGATGAAGGATGAGGAGTTGCTGGCCTTCAGGGATGCGGTCATTTCTGTCGCATATGTAAACATCAAATCATCGTCTGAGGAAGATTCGTACACAATATTCGAAATATTGAATGCGCGAGGTATCGAGCTTGAGGACCATGAGCTTCTGAAGAACTATATTATGCGCTATATCCATCCTATAGAAAAGCGCGATGATGCAAAACAGGTATGGTCGGAAATTGAAGCAACAGTCGGCTCGAACATGAAAGCTTTTTTGCGTCACTACGCAATTCAAAAATATCGCCTAGGTCAAGGCGACAAGGATGGAGCATATAAGAGAATAAGGGATTTTACGGATCCAAAGAAGGCTGCTGATCTTCTCTATGATTTAAGGCTAAAAGCCGGATATTATGCAGAGATTGTCGAGCCAACCAGCGATGACAGAAATGCGGAAATCTTGAGTTTCTTAAGAACACACAATGTCCGCGTCTTCAGGCCGCTTCTTATGAGTTTAATGCACGCTCGCGAAATAGAGCAGCTAACGAGCGAGCAGTATGATGATGCGATTGGATTTATTTACCGGTTCTATATTTGCTATAAGATAATCGGGGGAATGGAGTCGAACCACCTATCGGATTCGATCGTGAAACACTCATACGCAATCGAGTTGAACTGCACCCAGCAAGTGTTAGATGAGTGGAAAAATAGTTTTAACGAAAAACTGCCTTCAGAAGAAACATTTCGAATTAATCTCCTTTCGCTTGGATGGTCTCATTCGTGGCCGTTGTATAGCGAAACAAAGTTGAAGGATCGCTGCAAGTTGGTCCTTGCCTTGCTCGAGGAGCTTAAGTCTGGTGTTAGGGTTTCTGAGGCATTCACAATAGAGCACATTCTTCCGGATTCGCAGGCTCAGGAAAACTCGATTATTGGGAACTTGCTCATGCTAGAAGAGCGACTTAACGCGAAATGTAAAGACAAATCGCTTAAGGAAAAGCTGCCCATATACGCTGAATCGCGTTATGCCACTACAAGAGCTTTTGCTAAACGCTATGCGAATGGTTGCTTTGACGTTAAGAAGCGCGTTGATTTTATCGCGAAAGATTTGTTTGAAATGGTCATCCACTAGCTTGCACCGCGCGGCCGCGGCGCTTGAGCTCGTCAAGAAGTGCATCGACCCGGCGATAAGGCGGCAGGCCGAAGGGTTCGAATGGGATCCGAAAGCGCTGGAGTAGGCTCTCGCGTGGCCATAGGAAAGGTAAGGGTGGAAACCGATGGCGGACAAGGAGCGACCAAGGTGAACGAGGATGACATCATCGGCGTCGTGAGGGAGTACCTCGAGGACAAGGAGAACTCGTACGCCCTCATGCTTACCGGGGAATGGGGATGCGGGAAAACCTACTTTGTCGAGCACGCACTGACCGAGAAGCTGGAGGAGGATGAGAGCCGGCATCCCGTCGTGGTGGCGTCCGCCTACGGCGCCAAGGACTTAGCGGAGCTCTGCGGGGCGATTGAGTCTGGTTTCATCTCGAAATACGCCATAGGGTGCGCGGCCGGCGGGGAGAGGGGCAGGTGGGATTCACTCGTCGGGTTCGCCAAGGACACGGGAATATCGTTCCTCGGGAAAAAGATCAGGGAGCTGGAGAAGAAGGCGGGCGTCGATCTCAAGATGGCGCCGCTGAATGCCGTGAACCTCATCATCGGCCCCGAGACCCTCCTCGTCATAGACGACGTGGAGAGGTGCGACATGGGCATTCGCGAGCTGCTCGGGGCGGTCGACCACCTCGTCGTCGGCTGCAGGAAGAAGGTCCTCCTCGTCTGCAACGAGGATGAGTGGAGGAAAGGGCTAGGACCGAAGGGGGAGAAGGGGACGACCAGGGAGTACGAGAGCCTCATCGAGAAGACCGTCTGGCGGAAGTGCCGGTTCAGGCCCTCGGTCGGCTCGGTTGTGGAACGCGTTCTGGGAGGCGTGCTGGGCGGCATCTACCCAGGCGCGCTCGAGGACGCCGTTTCGGCGATTGAAGGAAGCGAATCGCCGAACTTGCGATCCCTCAGCAAGATGCGCCCCGTGCTGGTCGGGATGAAGGAATCCGGGTTCTTCGCTGAACCCACCGACCCGGAGTCTGCCAGGGCAGTTTTCAAAGAGGCTTTCGGCTTTGCAGCGGGGGCGGCGAAGGGGATGCGCATCGGGCCTCCGTCAAGCCGGGAGGATTCCATCCTTAGGGGTGGCATTTTCGAGTCGCGCCGGCTCAAATACGCCGCTCTGGACTTCATCCCCCGCTTTTTCGAGAGGTGTGAGGGGGTCGATTCCAAGCATGTTCGTTCCTGCCTGGAAGATTACCTTGCAACCTTTCATCCCGACGGGCCGGCCGCGCGGAAAGCTATTGAATGTATCGACGGCATCAGACACGCCACTTTCCGCGATGCCGATGTCCCTGGCATGGTGGAGACTATAGTCGCCGGGATTGTCCCCGGGGACGGGAGCCGCGGCTTGTCGTTCGACGTCTATCCCGACGTCCTGCGTGCCGTCAAAGGCATTGCGGGGGAATTTGCTGACGCCTTTCCCGAAGGGGTCGCGCCGCTCGTCAAGGCGATGGAATCCTCCATTGGACGGGATCCCGAGTCTGCAGTGAGGTCAATCGGAAAGAATCGAGTCGCATGGCAGGAGATCCCTTTCGACTCGAGCGAAGCGCATGAGATTCCGGCTTTGGAGGAGGTCGACAGGCTGAGGGAGCTCGCCTTGACGACGCTACGCGAACGGGAGTCGGAGTCTCTTGGCAACGTCCTGAAAAACGCCCCCGACCAATTCGCGACGAAGCTCTATCTGGCTTTCTCGAAATCAGATGACTGGTCGGAACCCATCCTGTCGCTCATTTCCCTCGACACTTCCCTCCTCGCGAGGGCGATGGAGAAGATGCCTCCCGAAGATATTCGGCTTGTGCACAGTGTCCTTTTTCCGGGCGACCACATGAGGTCGTGCACGGCCTCGCTCGAGGGCGAGGACAGGAAGGCCCTCGTAGCTTGGGCCAAGAGGCTCGGATCGGAGATCGGCAAGGTCGAGACCATGGAGTATTACCAAAGGATCTATTTCGACGCCATATCCAAGAGTCTCGAATGTCTTGCCGATATCTAGGATCCGCAGCTTTTGCCAAGTTGAAACGTGGCTTAGGATTTGCAGAAGATCTTCTAATGGCAGTCTTACGACAAGGACGAGGATGCCCTAATGCCTTGCCCAGGCTCCATCCAGCTCCGCCGCGCAGCTCTCGAACACGCACCTAACGGCGGCCATTTCCGACGGGGTCACGCGCCCTCCGCTCGCCTTATCCGAGGGCCTATGCGGCGGGGCTTGACTTCGAGGACGTCGTCGACTCGTCCCTCGAGCTTGTAAGGCTTGCTGAGGTAGGCGGACTAGAGTAAGAAAAGAGAAATCAAAAGGCGAATTTATCGCGAGGAGCAAAATGTCCCAAATAAATCAGATCCAAGAAGAGCTAAGGCAGATCGAAGGCGGGCGTTTTCAAACACTAGCAAATCAGTATCTATATAGGAGATATTCGCTTAACAACATCATTGAATTAGGATCCCAATGCGGCACGGATAAAACCACGACCGGAGTGCCAGACATGTACTCCGTAGGAGAGAATGGACACTACCTCTTCTGTCTCTTATACACATCTGACGCTGCCGACGAAGAGGATAGTGTAGATCTCGGTGGGCGCCGGATTATTAAAAAAAAAAAAAGAAGATTATCCCTTATCTCGTAGCCTGTCTCTTATACACATACGACGATAAATGTATATTCATGACAAGATATCATTCAGATATAATGTCTAACAGCGAATACTCACCATAATAGATAGGTGCGATACACATCGAACA
>OJJW01000466.1_pt1 | contig 10598 bp, 9 predicted proteins | sample 1596331 | NCBI WGS metagenome assembly OJJW01 (sample SAMEA4350156, study PRJEB24818) | metagenome | biome: human; feature: gut; material: faeces | place: Denmark | collected 2013-09 | reverse complement strand
TTATTTTCATGACAATAAAAAACTGGCAAATAGAAAATCTGTAAAGAACGCAGTTTTAGAGCTGCAGAACGGCTATCAGAAATATTTTGAAGAGAATAAGGAAAGAATCTGCGATACCGATTACACGGACGAAACTTTTGAGACAGAAAAGATTGCATTAGTGTCAAATCCTATTCACACAGGTTCCAAAGAACCAGTAGTGTGGTATCAGTTGGGAGAATTGATGAAAAATGCAAAAAATCGTGTGAAGATCCACACGCCATATATTATCTGTAATGATATGATGTATAATACATGGGAGGAGATTGCAGAGAACGTTTCAGATTTTTCTATCATGACAAATTCAGTTGCGAATAATGGGAATCCATTTGGGGCTGCCGATTATGCGAAAAACAGAAATAGAATCTTAAGTACAGGAATTAATATCTGGGAATATGAAGGCGGTTATTCATACCACGGAAAAAGTATTCTGATTGACGATGATCTGTCTGTAATCGGTTCCTTTAATATGGACATGAGAAGTGCATATCTGGATACGGAACTGATGCTTGTAATTCGCAGTAAAGATATTAATAAACAGTTGGAAGAGGGCATGATGGAATATGAAAGAGTGTCCCGCCAGGTATTGGAAGATGGAACCTATCGTGATCCATATCATGTAGAGCCAATCGAATTAACAAAGAAACGTCAGAGAAAAATATTTTTGGTACAGCATCTGCTTGGATGGGCAAGGTATCTGTTTTAATAAGGAGGAAGGAAAACGTGTTTCAAATATTGATTGTAGAAGATGATAAAGAATTAAGCCAGCTATTCCAAAAAGTGCTTGAGAAGAATGGATATCAAGTCAAAAGTGCATCGGATGGAGCACAGGCATTAGAAGTATTGGATAAGGAATATATTGATCTGATCATTTCTGATATTATGATGCCGGTTATGGATGGTTATGAACTGGTGTCGGAACTCCGTTCAGCAGGATATCAGATACCGGTACTTATGATCACTGCGAAAGGTTCCTTTGATGATATGCGCCAGGGATTTCTTTCGGGAAGTGACGATTATATGGTAAAACCGGTAAATGTGAATGAAATGGTTTTAAGAGTCGGAGCACTGCTTCGCCGTGCACAGATACTGAATGAACACAAAATTGTGATCGGTTCAACAGAGTTTGATTATGATGCAATGACGGTTACAACTGATAAGGAAAGTCTTGTTTTGCCTAAAAAAGAATTCCTGCTTTTATATAAGCTTGCAGCTTCGCCAGGCAGAACATTTACAAAACAACAGTTGATGGATGAAGTATGGGGATACGAGACGGAGGCAGACCCACATACGATAGAGGTACATATAGGAAGAATCAGAGAGCGTTTTAAAGATAACCCTGATTTTGAAATCGTAACAATGCGTGGAATTGGATACAAGGTGGTGAAAAAATAATGGAACAAAAGAAAGAAAAAGGATTGCGGATCCGATCCTGTCTGACTGGTGCAATCTGGCTGGCACTTGTATTTTCAACAGTCATATCTGCTTTATTATTTGCTTTTTTGAATCATTTTTTTAATCTGCCGGGCAGCATACCTGTGCTTGGCTGGCTTTTGATTTTCAATACATTGATTGCAGGGCTGATCACTTCCTTTATTAATGCAAAGTTACTGGAACCAATTACAAGACTTAGTAAAGCAATGAAGGAAGTTTCTCGGGGAGATTTTGAACAGCATTTGGAAACGAACAGCCGTATAGCAGAAGTTGGAGAATCTTATCAAAGTTTTAACGTTATGACAAAAGAACTTCGTGCAACAGAGGTGCTGCAGATGGATTTTGTATCTAATGTTTCTCATGAGTTTAAGACCCCGATTAATGCCATTGAAGGATATACAATGCTGCTTCAGGGAGAAGAACTGTCTCCGGATCAAGAGGAATATGTAGAAAAAATCTTATTTAACACCCAAAGACTTTCCGGATTGGTTGGTAATATTTTGCTGTTATCCAAGTTAGAGAATCAGAATATACCAATGAAAAAAACAGAATATCGTCTGGATGAACAGATCCGCCAGGCATTTCTTTCATTGGAAACAAAATGGACAGAAAAAGAAATTGGTTTTCAGGTAGAATTGGAGGAAGTTAAATATACTGGGAATGAAGGACTTTTTATGCATATCTGGATAAATCTTTTGGATAATGCGATTAAGTTCAGCCCTTCAAAGGGGACAATTACGATGTTTCTGAAACAAGAACAGGATTCTGTTAAGTTCATTCTGGAAGATGAAGGACCAGGAATAGAGGATGATGTAAAATCCAGAATATTTGACAAGTTCTATCAGGTAGATGGATCTCATAAAGCAGAAGGAAATGGCCTAGGTCTTGCACTTGTAAAACGGATTGTAGATAGTGCCGGAGGAACAATCAAAGCAGAAAACCGTGAATATGGTGGATGCAGATTTGTTATAGAGCTGCCAAAGCAGAAAGATGAGATTATCTAGTTTTAAGATAAATTAGAAGATGGGAGGATTTATATGACATTTTATCAGGAGTTGCAGTTAAATCAGGCAGGTTCTAAAAACCTGTTGAAAAAGAGTGAAACACTAAAAGAAAAACTATATCATATGTGGGTATATCTGGTGAAGATAGCTGCTACAATGGCATTTTGTTTTTTCTTTGTTAGTATTTTCAGCATCCTATTTGGAAATGAGAACAGCATTGTAGGTGTAGTAGTCTTATTATGTCTCATGGTGTTTAGGAATGCGGATCTGGGGATCCACACCGGACAATCTACGATGCTTTTGGCTTTGTTCTTTGTAATTATGACTGTATGTCCGCATTTAGCAAATCAGTTTTCACCGGTATTGGGAATGCTGTTAAATATTGCGGCACTGGCTGTGTTGATTCTGTTCGGATGCCATAATCCATTCATGTTTAATCAATCTACATTGGTTCTTGGGTATCTGCTGCTATATGGTTATGATGTTACGGGAAAAAGCTATCAGATGCGATTAGTCGGAATGGCTTTAGGTGCAGCACTTACCTGCTTCGTATTTTATCGAAATCATAAAAACAGAACTTATAAAAGAAATCTGAAAGATCTGATACAAGAATTTGATATCACTTCTTCCAGAACAAAATGGCAGATATGTCAGATTTTATGCGTACCGATTGTCCTTTGCATTGCAGAACTTTGTAATATGCCACGTGCAATGTGGGCTGGTATTGCGGCCATGTCCGTGATTTTGCCGTCTATGGAAGATATGCACTACAGAGTCCGTAAAAGGATTGTCGGAAATATTGCAGGTGTTATATGTTTTACAGTATTATATTTTCTGCTTCCTTCGTCAATCTATGCATATATAGGAATTCTTGGTGGAATCGGTGTAGGATTTTCAGCACAATATGGCTGGCAGGCAGTATTTAACACATTTGGTGCTTTAGCCATTGCTGCAGAGACTTATGGACTACAAGGAGCGGTTAGTCTTAGAGTGATTCAAAATGTTTTTGGTGTTGTGTTTGCTTTAGCATTTTGTGTTATATTTTATTGGTTTATGTCTAAAAAAAAGGAAAGTGAGGTGACCGTACATGCAGAGTGAAGTGAATCAGGAAGAAAATTTGAATAGAATTATTACGGTTCCTAATCTTCTTTCTTTTTTTCGGCTTTGTCTGATTCCGGTAATTATATGGAGTTATTGTGTAAAGAAAAATCCTCTGTTAGCTGGTGAAATCTTATTGCTGTCTGGTCTTACGGATCTTGCTGATGGATATATCGCAAGAAGATTCCATAGGATTAGTAATTTAGGAAAAATACTTGATCCGGTGGCTGATAAGCTGACACAGGCAGCGATGTTAATCTGTCTGTTTACTCGTTTTCCGCATATGCTTCTTTTAATCGTAATAATGGCAGGTAAGGAGCTGTATATGGTAGTCAGTGGATGTCTTGTGATACGAAAGACAGGAAAAGTACATGGTGCAGACTGGCATGGAAAGATAGTAACCTTTTTATTATATGGAACTGCAGCGGTGCATATTATATGGTTCCACATTACACCGATGGTATCAGATCTGTTGATTGGTTTGTGCGCTATAATGATGGTCATATCGGTCGCTCTGTATATTATCCAGAATACCAGGACTCTTAAGGGAGAGACTGTATAAGCAATTTTATATTGCAATGACTAGAAAAATATTTAGGAGAAGATAGATATAAACAGTAAGTCAAACACACAAACTATGGAGTCTTTAGTCGGTTTAATAAAATTTTAGATAGAAAATAAATCATTCAATGTCATTTAGATAAGTTTTTTTATGACAAAAAGACAGATTGCTTATCTGCCTTATAATGCAGTATAATGGTAGTCAGACAGTTTTGGATATAAGAGATGATCTTGGAGCAACCATGAATGAATGCAGGGAAGTGACCGAAAAGTACCGCACAGGACGGAGTGCATATTTACGGATCGGACAGTTGTTTATGAGATTGTTTGCAGGACTATTATAGCAGAAAGAAGAGGTGTTCGATATGTGTACAGCAGCAACTTACAAAACAAAAGATTTTTATATGGGCAGAACGCTTGATTATGAATTTTCCTATGGGGAACAGATCACGATAACGCCAAGAAATTACGAATTTGATTTCCGGTTTGCCGGGAAGATAAAAAGCCATTATGCTTTGATCGGAATGGCATTTGTTGCAGGAGGTTATCCGCTTTATTATGATGCTGTTAATGAAAAAGGCCTTGGAATGGCAGGTCTTAATTTTGTCGGCAATGCGGCATATGAAGAGGCTTTGCCGGAAGATGAAACAGAAGTCAGCCAGGTGGCACAGTTCGAGTTCATCCCATGGATCCTTGCACAGTGTGCTACTGTAGCAGAGGCGAGAGAGAAGCTGGCAGCAATGAGACTGACAGGCACAGCATTCAGTGAACAGCTGCCGACAGCACAGCTTCACTGGATCATTGCAGACAAAGACTCCTGTATCGTTGTTGAGTCTATGAAGGATGGGCTGCATGTATATGATAATCCGGTAGGAGTGCTTACCAATAATCCACCATTCCCGAGTCAGATGTTTGCACTGAATAATTATGCCGGAGTATCCAGAAAACAGCCGGAGAGTACTTTTGCAGGAGTATTACAGCTTGATGCATATAGCAGAGGAATGGGTGGAATGGGAATACCTGGAGATCTTTCCAGCCAGTCAAGATTTGTGAAAGTTGCCTTTACAAAATTAAATTCGATCTCCGGTGAAGAAGAGGGTGAGAGTGTAAGCCAGTTCTTCCATATCTTAGGATCTGTAGATCAGCAGCGTGGATGTTGTGAGGTGACAGAAGGCAAATATGAGATCACGATATACACGTCCTGTTGTAATACAGCAAAAGGTATTTATTATTATACGACTTATGATAATCATCAGATCACAGCGGTTGACATGCATGCGGAAAATCTGGATTCAGATCAGCTGATCTGTTATCCGCTTCTGTCCAAGGGCGAAGTCAGATGGCAGAATAAATAATACGAAAATGCACGGAGAAAGCATATCGCAGAACAACAGGAGGAAAGACCATGAAAGAAGTTAAAACACCGAAAAAACCACTGGCATATTATTATGGGATTGTGTTAATAGTGCTGATCGTATTTAATCTGGTTGTCACACCAATCCTTATGGAGCATCAGGTAAAGGAAACGGATTATGGAACTTTTATGAGCATGATCGAGAAGAAGAATATCGGTGAAGTAGAAGTTAAGGACAATCAGATCATCTTTACAGATAAAGATCAAAAAAATATTTATAAAACAGGTCTGATGAACGATCCGAACCTGACGGACAGGCTATATGAATGTGGAGCAGTATTCGCAAAAGATATCGATAAGCAGATGTCACCGATCATCAGCTTCCTGCTGACAGGGGTTTTGCCATTGATCCTTTTTATCGCACTGGGAAATTATATGGCGAAGAAACTGATGGAGCATGCCGGAGGAAAAAATTCGATGGCTTTTGGAATGGGAAAAAGCAATGCGAAGATTTATGTGCAATCCAGTGAGGGAATCCGTTTTTCAGACGTTGCAGGAGAAGATGAGGCGAAAGAAAACCTTTCAGAGATCGTTGATTATCTTCACAATCCGAAGAAGTATACCGATGTAGGTGCGTCTATGCCAAAAGGTGTCCTTCTTGTAGGACCTCCGGGAACCGGCAAAACAATGCTTGCAAAAGCAGTGGCGGGTGAATCAAATGTACCATTTTTCTCAATGTCCGGATCAGAATTTGTTGAGATGTTTGTCGGTATGGGAGCTTCCAAAGTTCGAGATCTTTTCGGACAGGCAAAGGAAAAGGCACCATGTATCGTGTTTATTGATGAAATTGATGCCATTGGTAAAAAGCGTGACGGACAAATGGGCGGAAATGATGAGAGGGAGCAGACCTTAAACCAGCTTCTTACAGAGATGGACGGATTTGAAGGAAATAATGGTGTCATCATTCTTGCTGCAACGAACCGTCCGGAGTCGTTAGATCCGGCACTTACACGTCCGGGACGTTTTGACAGGCGTGTGCCGGTTGAACTGCCGGATCTTGCAGGCCGTGAAGCAATTTTAAAGGTTCATGCCAAGAAGATAAAAGCATCTGATGATGTTGACCTGCATACGATTGCACGTATGGCATCGGGTGCATCCGGTGCGGAGCTTGCTAATATTATAAATGAAGCAGCATTACGTGCTGTCCGTAGTGGAAGGACCGTTGTAAATGAATCTGATCTCGAAGAAAGTATAGAAGTGGTTATTGCAGGATATCAGAAGAAGAATGCGGTTCTTTCAGATCAGGAGAAGAAGGTTGTTGCATATCATGAGATAGGACACGCTCTGGTAGCTGCATTGCAGAGTCATTCAGCTCCGGTCCAGAAGATTACGATCATCCCACGTACCTCAGGTGCACTCGGCTACACTATGCAGGTTGAGCAGGGTGATAAATATCTGATGACGAAAAAAGAACTTGAGAATAAGATTGCTACATTTACAGGCGGACGTGCGGCAGAGGAGATCGTATTTGGTGAGATCACGACCGGAGCCTCCAATGATATCGAACAGGCAACAAAAATTGCAAGAGCGATGATCACCCGCTACGGCATGACAGATGAATTCGACATGGTGGCAATGGAAAACGTGACCAACCAGTATCTTGGCGGCGATACGTCTCTTTCCTGTTCTGCAGATACACAGAAGGAAATTGATGAAAAAGTCGTGCAGCTCGTAAAAGCAGAGCATGAAAAAGCAAGAAAAATCCTTTCTGAAAACAGGGAAAAACTGGACGAACTGGCTATGTACCTGTATGAGAAGGAAACAATTACAGGTGACGAATTTATGGATATTTTAGACAGAAAATAATGTAGTTAATTAGATAATCAATGTCATTTAGATAAGAAAAATAGTTAGTAGTTCTGAAAAATGGAATTATTTTATATAAAGGAGCGGACAAATTCTCATTTACAGGGAGCGGAAGATTGAGCTGGATAAAATACCCAGCTCAATCTTCCACATGGAATACATCTTCGACCAGCATATTAAAGTACTTTGATATCCGCAGCATAAATTCGGCAGATGGGGTGCTGTCCCCACGTTCTATCCTGCCGACAGTTTTGGTGCTGTATCCGATAGCAGCGGCAAGGTCATCCTGGTAAATGCCACGCTGTTCCCAGATTTCTCTGATATTATTAGTAACCGCCATAAAAATCCCTTGCCCAAAATGTGGAAATAAAACAAGATTGAAATAATAGTGATTATGTTTCCATGCATTGTCCATTGACAAAAAGTACAAAACATATGATCAACAAAGAAACCCTGTCGCTTATGAAGCCATCAGCGTTTATCGTTAATAGCTCAAGAGGTGCACTTATTGACAAGACAGCGGCTGGTTTCGATTCTGGCTGACAATATAAAGAAATTTATGGAGGGAAATCCAATGAATGTCGTATCAAGTCTATAGTATCTGATGAAATAAACATGGATGGCATAAGCTGGCAAGAGTTAAATAATTGTGTAAAAGAGAAAAGGGAGTGTTATATAATGATAAATCTGGAGAAATTGCAAAATGCGCTTGTGGAATATAAGAAGATTTTTGATGAAAGATGGCAGGGGGAAAAATATAAATGGGAAGCGGTGAAATGGTTTCAGGATCATTGGGACATCAATGCGAATGACTTTGCAGATATGTTTGCTAAGGCAACTGAGAAAACTGCTAATTTACTGGCATCTATGAACAATTTTCCAAGAAAAATGATGATTCAGTACGCACAGGATGATGCAGAAGCAGTAAGAGCAATGTTTATCAACCTCTATGATGAATCAAAAGATGTTACAGAGCGTATATTGCAATTTCAATCTTCGGCGCAGGACTTGTGTGACAGATTATCTCCAGGATATCAGCATTATCAGCGCCCTATGGCAATTACAGTGTATTTATGCCTGAAGTATCCGCAGAAATACGATATTTTCAAATATACTGTATGTAAGGCAACCGGAATTTATCTGGAAAATGATTTTATACCAACCAAGGGGCATACGGAGCAGAATATAAAAGGCAATTCAAAGTTAATTAGTGAGATGCAGGAAGTAGTTTCGCAGGATAGCGAGCTGATAGAGTTATTTGAAAATAACCTTGATTCTGACTGTTATGCAGACGAAAGCCACAGAATGCTCACTTTTGACTTATCGTTTTACATCGCAAATTATCTGGCTGATAAAACAAAGAAGGCGAAAGAAGACTGGACAGGTGCGGACATAGATTTTGGAATCTCAGCAGATGATTGGAGAGAACTGTTTGATGATGAGAGTATTTTCAATACGCAAAGCTGGGAAGTAATGTACAGATTCCTTGATTATGGAGGAATAGCAACCTGTAAGCAACTTTCGGTAAAATATGGAGAAACACCTAATTTCTACAATACCGGTGCAACAGCATTGGCAAAAAGAATTGTTGAAAAGACAGGTTGTGATATTCCTGTGAAGGAGAAGGATGGCAGCAAGAGATATTGGATGATTTTGTTTGTTGGTAGGAATGCAAATTCTGATGAAGATGGTGTATTTGTCTGGAAACTGCGGGACGAATTGAAGGAAGCGTTAGAGGATGTAGATTTTTCTGATACAGAGTTATATGCAGATCAATCGGAAAACAGCGTTAATTATTGGTGGCTGAATGCAAACCCGAAGATATGGAGTTTTTCGGACATTGAGGTTGGCGAAGAACAGAATTATACGATGTACAATGACAATGGAAATAAAAGACGAATTTTTCAGAATTTCCTTGATGCCAGAGAAGGTGATCTGATTATCGGATATGAATCAAATCCGGTAAAGCAGGTTGTGGCAATCTGTCGTGTTACCAAACAAAATGATGGCGAAAATCTGTATTTTGAAAAGATAGAGGGATTAACATCTCCGATAGATTACACGCTGTTGAAAGATGCTCCGGAACTGGAGAAAATGGAATATTTTATGAATCCACAGGGAAGTCTCTTTAAGCTGACCAAAGGAGAATATGATTTTATCATGGATATGGTGCGTGAGGAAAATCAAGAGAATCCGATTGGTAGTGAACAAGCAGAGTCTTATAGTAAAGAGGACTTTCTTTCAGAAGTATATATGACTTCTGAAAAATATGATTCATTGAAAGGTTTACTTCTTAACAAAAAGAATATTATTTTGCAGGGAGCACCGGGAGTGGGAAAAACATTTGCAGCAAAAAGGCTTGCCTATTCCATTATGGGTGTTAAGGATGAATCACGGGTAGAATTTATTCAGTTTCATCAGAATTATTCTTATGAAGATTTTATTATGGGATATAAACCGTCAGGTGAGGGATTCCGGTTGTATTTGGACAGATTTAATGATGATACATTTTATGCCTTGATTGAAAAAATAAAGGATCTCAATTTTGAGATAGCAAAAGATCCTTCTTTGGGTTCTGGATTCTGCATCGGGCATAGTTATTTCTGTGGGCAGGATGAATGTACAGATGAATGGATGCAGTCTGTGGTTGAGTATGATATTTTACCTATGCTTGAGGAATACTGGTTTGACGAACCTGCAAAAATTCAAAAGTGGCAGAATATTTTAAGAGGGGTGTTTAATGACTAATGACAAAGGGATTTTAATAAAAAATATATATTATATGCTGACCTATGCATTTCAGTCCCTGCGTCAGTCAAATTATGATTCGGTGGCTACAGAGGACTTTGAGAATATTCATGACATGTTTGCCGCAATACTCGGCAAAGGAGTGGCAAATCAGCTTAAACAGGGATTGTATAAGGAATATATTCTTCAATCAGAAGAATTGTCCGTTTTAAGAGGTAAACTTAATCTTCAGGGAACGATAAAAAACAGAACACAACATAGGCAAAAGCTGGCATGTGAATATGATGAACTATCTGAACTGTCTCTTATACACATCTCCGAGCCCACGAGACGGACTCCTATCTCGTATGCCGTCTTCTGCTTGAAAAAAAAAAAAAAAAAAACACGTAAAAAACAAAACAAACAAAAAAAAAAAAAGATATGAAAAACAGGACAATAGTAAAGTGTAAAATTGATGTGAATCGTAAAATAAAAGAATAACACTAGACCACGCA
>OJJW01000461.1_pt1 | contig 10677 bp, 6 predicted proteins | sample 1596331 | NCBI WGS metagenome assembly OJJW01 (sample SAMEA4350156, study PRJEB24818) | metagenome | biome: human; feature: gut; material: faeces | place: Denmark | collected 2013-09 | reverse complement strand
TAGGTAAAAGACATGCTCGAGGTATGTGTATCGGACGCTTCTTTGTTGTCAATACCGATACTGTTGTTTATCTGGCGGGCTAATGTACTTGTGCGCTGCTTATACGAGATCATGCCTAGTCTCGTGGGTTTGTTTTTTTTCAAGCAGAAGACGGCATACGAGATAGGAGTCCGTCTCGTGGGCTCGGAGATGTGTATAAGAGACAGGTGTTCTCCTCGTCGAAGACGGAGCACGTCGCATAGATGAGCTCGCCGCCGGCAGCCACGCGCGCGGCGGCTTCCTTGAGCATCGACAGCTGCAGTTTGGGCAGCTCAACCGTCACATCCTTTTCGGTCAGACGCCACGGAATCTCGGGATGACGACGCATGGTTCCGGTGCCCGAGCACGGCGCATCGATAAAGACCGTGTCGAATTTAACCGGCTCGCCAAGCATGGCATCAAACGATGTGAGCACCTCATCAAGCTCGCAGGCATCGCCCGAAACCGTACGAACGCCCTGAATACCCGCCTTGTGAAGGCGCGCGAGATTTAGGTCGCACTTACGGTCATGAAGATCAAGTGCCGTATGCAGACGCTCATAGCCGGCGCGCTTGGCCTGGCACATCATCACATAGGTCTTGGTACCGCGACCGGCGCCAATCTCAAGGCAGCTTCCAGGGCGCGTGGCAGCTGTGGCGATGAGCTGAGCGTTAAGGTCCGAGGCCACCGCGGCAGCACGCTCAAACACACCCGAAGCAACGGTAACCTGGGCATCAACCGGAGCATGGCAGCCCGGGAAGACAGGCGCGACGAGCTGCGAGATATACGGATCGGGCTTAGTCGCAAAGGCGTTCTCATGCAGGGCCAGCGGCGCGGGGGCCAGATTGCCGGCAAAGTTAAGCGCACCCTCGGGCGTGTCAAACGACGCCATAATACGAGCGCACAGCCAACGCGGCAGACCCATCAGGCGCGACAGACGAACCAAGCGTCGCTCAGACTCGTCTACATCGGACGCCGTGGCAAAGTCCTCAACGTTGTCCGCGACCTTATGCAGCACGGCATTGGCCAAACCGGCGGCAGACTTAGCTCCGCTGCGCACCAGCTCAACGCCCTGACTCACCGCAACGCGGCCAGGCGTATGCAGATAGAGCATCTCGAAGGCTGAGATACGAAGTGCCATGCGAACACGCGGCGCAACCTTTTTAGGCTTATCGAGAAACTGATCGAGCAGCTCGTCCAAAATACCCTGCGTAGCGGCCACACCCAGCGCCAAGCGGGCGGCAAAAGCGGAATCGCGCTGGTCAATAGCCTTGGCCGATGCGCGAGTGGACAGCACGTCACGCGCATACATGCCGCGGCGATCGGCCTCCATTAGCACATCGAGCGCAAGTTTGCGCGCGGGAGACAGCTTGCTCATGACAAAACACCCCAGATAAGATCGGCGCCTTGCAGCCCAGCAGCCCAAGCAGAAGCGGCCATGGCACGCTTGCCATCGGGCTTAACCTCGAGCAACTCAACCGGGCCATCGGAAAGACCAAGGTAGACGCGCTTGGCTTGAACGGCAACAGCGCCTTCGCCAAGCGACACATCAGCCGGCTCAGCATCGAGCACGCGAACCGACTTGCCGGCAATCACACAACGAGCGGGAGCGGTGTCGGACGAGGCAAGCACATGACGCACACAATCAAGTGCCGCCATCTGAGGGTCAAGACGCATCTCCTGCTTAGAAATCTTGGCAGCATGGGTAACAAGCGACTCATCCTGTTCAATCCACACGGCGGTGCCATCGGCAAGCGAAGGAAGCGTATCGGCAAGCAGTTTGCCGCCAAGCTCACCAAGCTCCATGGTCAGCGCCTCAGCATGCTTACCGGCAACCGAGGTCGAGGCCTGCGCACAATAAGCGCCGGTATCCACGCCATGCCCAATACGCATAATGGAAACGCCGGCAACCTCATCACCAGCGAGAATCGCACGCTGAATGGGAGCAGCCCCACGCCAACGAGGCAGCAAGGACGCATGAACATTCACAATACCAAGCGGCGCCATATGCAGCACGTCATCCGGCAAAATGCAACCATAGGCAGCCACGCAGAAAATGTCAGCCTGGGCAGCCTTAAACGCCTCAACGACCTCAGGCGTCATACGATTAGCCTCAACAACCGGCAACCCCAGCTCAAGCGCTTTAGCCTTAACAGGAGACGGCTCCAGCTTCTTACCACGCCCGCGAACAGCATCAGGACGAGTAACAACAAGCGCAATCTCGTTACCAGCCTCAACAAGCGAAACCAGCGAAGGCACAGCAAAATCAGGCGTACCCATAAACACAATACGCATAAAGAACGTCTCCCCTCAACCAAAGCCGAGACGGCTACAAATAGCGGCGGAAAGCCAAGTCACCAGCCCATCCGCAATAACATTTCAACAAAAACAAATATACCCAAAACCAAAGAAAGAGCCGCATAAAAGCAGCCCTCCCAACAAAGCACCTATCAGCGAAGACGCCCCTCCCTGGCCCGACGGCACCCGGGCGAAACGAAGAGCGACAACGTAGTCCCTGGGATGGGGCCCACACATATCGTCCCGCGCGCAGTTTCGCAGCGCAGCGAGAATGTTTGAGCACGGGATGATATGTGTGGGCCCCATCCCAGGGACGGACAATTAACCTATTCGGTCTCGCCCGGTCGAGCGCCGCGGGCCAGGGCGTCCTGGTACTCCTTGACTGCCTTGAGCCTCTGCATGGGCTTCAGTCGCTCGAACATGGTATTGCCGTGCAGGTGATCGATCTCGTGCTGCAAGCACACGCAGAACAGATCACCCGTGGCCTCATAGCGAATAAGGTTGGCATCCAAGTCATACGCCTCGACGACGACATGGTCGGGACGCTCAATCTCGCAGCTAATGCCAGGGATGGAAAGGCAGCCCTCGCTAAAGGGCACCAGATGGTCACTCTGCTCAACAATGACGGGATTAATAAGCACGTACGGATCATAGTCATTCTTGTCGCTGTAGTCGCAGTCGATGGTGACGAGCTGAATAAGCTCGCCAATCTGCGGGGCAGCCAGGCCGCAGCCGCCGTTCTCGAACATCATCTTCTTCATCTTCTCGGCAAGCGCCTCGATCGCCGGGGTGATCTCCTCGATGACGGCGCACTCCTGGCGCAGACGAGGGTCGGGCGACAGTACGATTCCGTTGGCTTCCATGGCCATCCTTTCGGGTTGTTACATCAAATCATAAGCGTCGACGTCAACGCTCACGCTCACGCCACGCACGGAGCCCACCTCTTTGAGGCAGGCGTCGATATCGTCAGAGACATGGTACCCCACGGGCGACTTCACAAGCAGATGGAAGCGGTAACGGTCCTTGGCTCTCTCGATTACACACGAAGCCGGGCCAAGCACCTGCGGCACGGCACTCCCCGCCCGCAAAAAGTCGGGCGCGGCGGCATGCCAGCGGCGCTTAAGAAGCTTTGCAATGCGCCCGATGTAGTCTTGCGCGTCGTCTCGGTTCGCCGACCACACCAAGATGTTGACCAGGCGAACAAACGGCGGGTATAGCGCGTCGCGGCGCTGTTCCAGGTCGTAGTCGGTAAAGATCGAACGGTCATGCTCAGCGACGGCGCGAATGACCGGATCCTCGGGCAGGTAGGTCTGGATGATCACCTCGCCGGGGCGATCGCCGCGACCGGCACGGCCCGCCACCTGTTCCAGCAGGTCGTAGGCGCGCTCCCCTGCGCGAAAGTCGGGCAGCTTGAGGGCGAAGTCGGCATTGACCACGCCCACGAGCGTGACCTCAGGAAAGTCGAGACCCTTTGCGATCATTTGGGTGCCCAGCAACACGGCGCAATCGGCCGCATCGAACTGCTCGAGCAGCTTTTTGTGCGCATCCTTGCCGCGCGTGGAATCGGCATCCATGCGAATAATGGCGACGTCCTCGGGAAGCATCTGGTGCAGTGCGTCCTCGATCTGCTGAGTGCCCAGACCCATTTTTGCCAGATAGCGGCTACCGCATTTGGGACAGTGGCTCGTGGGCGCGGGATACGGCTGCACGCGCCAAGACGAACCGCATGTGTGACACTGCAGCGTGTGCGTGCGTTCGTGGTACGTGAGCGCGGTGGAACAGTGGTTGCAGGTGGGCACGCAGCCGCACTCGCGGCACATCAGGAACGGCGCAAAGCCACGGCGGTTATGCAGCAGTACGGCCTTCTCGCGTCGCTCGACCACACGCTCCAAGCCCTCCATCAAGGGCTTTGAGAACATGGAGCGGCTGCCGTGAGAAAACTCATGGCGCAGGTCGGCAATCCGAACCGTAGGCAGCACGGCGTGTCCCGGGCGCTCGGGCATCTCGACGCGCGTCCAGGTGCCACCGTTATACGTGCCACGGCGGCAGCGGTCGAGGGCCTCGGCAGAAGGCGTGGCGGAACCCAATACGAGCGGACAGCGGTAGCGTCGCGCTATCTCGGCCGCCACCTCGCGCGCATGGTAGCGCGGGCTAGAACCCTGCTTGTAACTGGTCTCGTGTTCCTCGTCGATGATGATGAGGCCCAGGTCGCTGAGCGGGCAAAAGAGCGCCGAGCGGGCACCCACGACCACACGCGCGGCACCGCTGGCAACCATGTCCCACTGGTCCAGGCGCTCGCCGGCCGAAAGGCGCGAATGGAACACGGCGACCGTCTCGCCAAAGCGCGAGCGGAAGCGGCCGACGGTTTGGGCCGTCAGCGAGATCTCGGGAACCAACACGCAGGCCGAACGGCCGGCCGCGAGCACGCGCTCAATCGCCGAAAGGTAAACCTCGGTTTTGCCGGAGCCGGTGACGCCGTCGACAAGGACCACGTCTCCGTGGGCGTCAAGACGGGCGCGCTCAATCTGCGCGAGCGCCTTCTGTTGGCCCTTGGTGAGCGCGACCGGCGCCTTGCCGCTTGCCGAGGACAGCGTGGTCTGCTCGCTGCAGCCACGCCACGCACGGCGCTCCTCCACCACCACGACACCGCGCTTTTCGAGCGCCTTGATGGTCGCCGACATGCTGTTATAGAGCAGGTTGAGGTCGCGCGTCGTGACCGGCCCGCACTGGAGCGCCTCGATGAGCTGACGCTGACGGACCGCGGTCTTGGGCGGCGTATAGTCGAAACCCTCGGGCGTAAGCATGACCCAGCGGTTTTGAATAGGTTTGACGGCGGGACGCTCAACCGACCATGCACCGTCATCGCCCTTGACCACGCGCGGGCTTCCGCCCGGGGGCAAGAACAGGCGCAGGCACTCGGAAAGCGTCGCGACGTACTCGCGGCTCATCCAGCGCGCGATGCGGGCGGCCTCGGCGGTAAAGAGCGGTTTGCTGAGGATAGCCTCGATGGCTTTAATGCGCACGGGGTCGAGGGCGTTGTTACCCTGCAGATCGCCCAGCTCAGGCGCAATGTCGACGATATAGCCCGCGGCCGAACGGTTACCAAAGTGGACCAGGACCGTGGATCCGATCTGCACCTCATTGGCAAGGGGTTGAGGAATGCCATAGGCAAACGGCTCGGACAGCGCACGCGTCGGGATGTCGAGGACCACGCTCGCATAGGCAGCGATGGGCTCAGGTGCAGGCTCGGGCTTGGCTGGGGCAGCAGCGGATGCCGATGCCACCGTAGTCTCCTCCGGTTCCGGCGAACCAAACAGCGAAAGTTGCTCGGCCATGACCCCAGCACCTCCTATCCCATACGTCTACAGAAACAAGAGCCCCGCTCGGGTGAACGGGGCTCGGATACAAACGTTTGCGCAGCGATTACAGTGCCATCGTGCGGGCGCGGTCGATGCGCGCCAGGCAGTCGTCGCGACCGACGAGCGCCATGGTCTCGCCCAGCGGGGGGCTCACCATGTTGCCGCAGACGGCGACGCGCACGGCCTGGAACACCACGCGCTTCTTAAGGTCCATCTGCTCGGGAAGCGGCTCAAGCGCGGCGTCGATGTTGGCAGCCGTCCACTCGTCCACGCCCTCGAGCGCGGCCTTGGCGGCGTCCAGAATGGCACCCATGCCCTCCTTGGCCAGGCCCTTGTTGACGGATTTCTCGTCATACTCGAGCGTCTCGGCCGTAGCGAAGATGGGAGCGGCGACGGTCACGGCGTCGGCCGGCATCTTGGTGCGCGGCTTGACGATGGCGGCAAGCGCGTCGATCCAGTCCTCGCCGTACTCGACATTACCCTCGATGAGACCCGCCTCGTGCAGCTCGGGGACCATGATCTCGTCGGCAAACTGAGCATCGGACATGCCGTTGATGTACTCGGCGTTGACCCAGTCGAGCTTCTTGGGGTCAAAGGTCGCAGGATTCTTGGAGATGCGGTCAAGCGAGAACTTGCTGGCCAGGACATCGCGCGGGATGATCGTGGTCTCGCCGTCGAGCGACCAGCCGAGCAGCGCCAGGTAGTTGACGAAGGCGTCGGACAGGTAGCCGGCGTCGCGGTACTCCTCCACCGAGGTGGCGCCGTGGCGCTTGGAGAGCTTCTTGCCGTCGGCACCCAAGATCATGGAGATGTGGGCGAACGTAGGCACGGGCGCGCCGAGGGCCTCGTAGACCATGACCTGACGCGGGGTGTTGGACAGGTGGTCGTCGCCGCGGATGACATGGGTAATCTTCATCATGGCGTCGTCGACGACGGTCGCGAAGTTGTACGTGGGCGTGCCATCGGAGCGGAAGATGACAAAGTCGTCGAGCTCCTTGGCGTCGAAGGTCACCTCGCCGTGGACAGCGTCGTGGATGACGACGTCGCCGCGGTCCTCGGGCACCTTGATACGCAGGACGTAGGACTCGCCGGCCTCGATGCGGCGGCGGGCCTCCTCGGGATCAAGATCGCGGCAACGGCGCTGATAGCCCTGGAAGGGGTCCTTGCGCTCCTGCGCGGCCTTGCGGTCGGCGTCGAGCTGCTCCTTGGTGCAGAAGCAGGGATAGGCCTTGCCCTCGTCCCAAAGCTTCTGGGCGGCCTGCTTGTACAGGTCCAGGCGCTCGGTCTGGGCGTAGGGGCCAAAGTCGCCGCCCACCTCGGGACCCTCGTCCCAGTCCAGGCCCAGCCAACGCATGGCGCGCAGGATGATCTGCGTGTTCTCGTCGGTGGAGCGGGTGGGGTCGGTGTCGTCGATGCGCAGGATGAACGTGCCGCCGTTTGCGCGGGCGAAAGCCCAGTTATAGATAGCGGTGCGGGCGCCGCCGATGTGCAGCTTGCCCGTCGGTGAGGGTGCAAAGCGGACGCGAACGTCTGATGCCATGGAAATCTCCTCGATTGCAGGATGGATGTCTAACCGCATCAGTATAAAGCATCAAAGCAACCTCCGCACAAAGGGCACCGACCTACTCATTGGGGACAGACTTAAATGACCAGCCTTACCTAAGTGCCGACAGGTTGCCCAAAGACTGGTCATTTAAGTCTGTCCCCAATGAGTAGGTGCGGAAAGGGTGTGAATGTTTGATTTACGCGCTATGATGTGCCCTTGCATAGAGAGCCCGGCGGAATGGTAACGGTCGCTGGGACACGTTTTTGAAAGGACAATCATGTCAGAAGAACTTCGTTCCATCCCGCCCCAACACGGGTCTTTTGTTTTTACGTCGGAGTCGGTGACCGAAGGTCATCCCGATAAGATCGCCGACCAGATCAGCGACGCCGTCCTCGACGCAATCCTCGCCAAAGAAATAGAGCTGCAGGAGCAGGGCTACATCGCCCCCAACGGCGTGCCCGCCAACGTGGAGAACGTCCGCTGCGCCTGCGAGACCCTCGTGACCACCGGCACCGTCATCGTCGCCGGCGAGATTCGCACCCAGGCCTACGTCGACGTACAGGAAATCGCCCGCGGCGTTATCCGCCGCATTGGCTACAACCGCGCCAAGTTCGGTTTTGACTGCGACACCTGCGGCGTTATGAGCCTCATCCACGAGCAGTCGCCCGATATCGCCCAGGGCGTCGACGAGTCCTTCGAGACCCAGACCGGCGCGACCACCGACCCGATCGACCTGATCGGTGCCGGCGACCAGGGCATGATGTTCGGTTATGCCTCCAACGAGACCAAGACCCTCATGCCCATGCCGCACTACCTGGCAAGCCGCCTGGCCGAGCGCCTGGCCGCCGTGCGTCACGACGGTACCCTCGCCTATCTGCGTCCCGACGGCAAGACCCAGGTCACCGTGCGCTACGAAGATGGTAAGCCCGTCGAGGTCACGACCATCGTCATCTCCACGCAGCACGCCGCCGAGATCGAGGACATGGGCAAGATCAAGGCCGACCTCATCGAGCACGTCATCACCCCGGTCATGGCCGCTGAGAACATGCCGTGGGACAACGCGGACATCTACGTGAACCCCACCGGTCGCTTTGTCGTGGGCGGCCCCATGGGCGACACGGGCCTCACCGGCCGCAAGATCATCGTCGATACCTACGGCGGCTACGGCCGTCACGGCGGCGGCGCCTTTAGCGGCAAGGACTGCACCAAGGTTGACCGCTCCGCCGCGTATGCCGCGCGTTGGGTCGCCAAGAACGTGGTCGCCGCCGGTCTGGCCGACCGCTGCGAAGTCGAGCTTGCCTACGCCATCGGCGTTTCCAAGCCCCTCTCAATCATGGTCGACACCTTCGGTACCGCACATATTGCCGAGGACAAGATCGTTGAAGCCGTAGAGAAGACCTTCGACCTGCGCCCCGGCGCAATCATCCGCGACCTAGACCTGCGCCGCCCCATCTACGAAAAGACGGCAGCCTACGGTCACTTCGGCCGAGAAGACGCCGACTTCACCTGGGAGAAGACCGACCGAGTCGAAGAACTCAAGGCAGCCTGCGGCCTGTAAGCTAACTCGAAAAGCTACAGCCAAAAACAACGAACCAAAAGAAGTACCGGCCCCAACCGGTACTTCTTTTTTATTTAAACGGTGGTGAAGATGCTTCGATATGAGCCTACGCTGCGTCACCAGCTAATGAATTTTGCAGCACACGCGCCTCTACCATGTATCCTTAGTTCCGAGGGCTTTGGTATTTGGTCGATCGCGAGTTCCGCACGAGCCGGAGGCCACTTAATGTGGCCTCCGTGCGAGCAGGACTGTCCGAGCAGGCGACCAAATACCAAAGCCCTCGGGACGACGGGACAGATTAAAGGAGCAGTCATGGCAGGCAAGCCGCAAACACTAGCTACGACCTCGGCATTCGAGATCTTGGGCCCCGTCATGGTCGGCCCCAGCTCGTCGCACACCGCCGGCGCCCTGCGCTGCGCCCAAGTTGCCGCCAGCCTGCTGGAAGGCCGCATCACCAAAGTCACCTTTGGCCTGTGGAACTCCTTCGCCCACACCTACCGCGGCCACGGCACCGATCGTGCGCTCGTCGCGGGCATCCTGGGCCTCGACACCGATGACGAGAACATCAAGCAGGCCTTCGACCTCGCACGCGAGCAGGGCCTCGAATATCATTTTGACATCAAGGGCGACGACGCGTCCATCCATCCCAACACCGTCGACATCGACATGGTCGATGACACGGGCGCCACGGCACAGGTCCGCGGCGAGAGCCTGGGCGGCGGCAAGATGCGCATCAGCCGCATTAACGGCGTCGGCGTCGACATCTCGGGCATGTATTCCACGCTCTTCGCGGCACACAAGGACGTCCCCGGTGTACTCGCCGCGCTCACCAACCTGCTCGCCTACGCCAACGTAAACATCGCCTTCTGCCGCACCTACCGCACCGAGGTGGGCGGTCAGGCCTACTCCGTCTTTGAGACCGACGGCGCGCCCGACGACACCGTCGTCCCCATGCTGCGCAAGCTCGACAATGTCGATTACGCAACGTTTATCGAGCTCCCCGGTTCTGCCTCGTCGCTCTCCCCCGGCGTCTCGGCCAAGGAAATCTTCGACGACGGCGAGCAGCTGCTCGATGCGTGCGAGGAACTGGGGCTCAGCATTGGCGCCGTCATGGCCGTTCGCGAGGCGCGTCTGACCGGCGAGGCCCACGCCGTCGCTGCTATGCGTCGCGTGCTCGACGTCATGCGCGAGGAGACCACGGCCCCCATCGCCAATCCGCAACGCTCGCTCGGCGGGCTTATCGGCGGCGAGGCCAAGCTTGTCGAAGCCACCGGCCGCAACGATTTGAGTGCAAGCCTGATGGGCCCCGTTCAGACCGACGCCGTGGCCCGCGCGATGGCCGTGCTTGAGCGCTCCGCCACGATGGGAGTGATCGTCGCCGCCCCCACGGCAGGCTCCGCGGGTGTCGTGCCCGGCTGCGTGTTGGCGCTCGCCGATCGCCTGCAGCTCGACGACGAGCAAGTCATGGACGCGCTCTACTGCGCAGCCGCCATCGGCCTCAACCTCACCACAAGCGCCTGCGTTGCCGGCGCCGAGGGCGGCTGCCAAGCCGAGGTGGGAAGCGCCGCTGCCATGGCAGCCGCCGCGCTGGTGCAGATGCTCGGCGGCACGCCCGAGCAGGCGCTCGACGCCAGTTCCATCGCGCTGAGTAACCTGCTGGGCCTCGTTTGTGACCCCGTCGGTGGCCTCGTGGAGGTGCCCTGCCAAAACCGCAACGCCATTGGCGTGGCAGCGGCCTTTAGCTCGGCACAACTCGCCCTCGCAGGCATTAAGAGCTTGGTGCCGTTTGACCAGATGGCACCTGTCTCTTATACACATCTCCGAGCCCACGAGACGGACTCCTATCTCGTATGCCGTCTTCTGCTTGAAAAAAAAAAACAAAACTAAAAACAAAAAAA
>OJJW01000458.1_pt1 | contig 10694 bp, 10 predicted proteins | sample 1596331 | NCBI WGS metagenome assembly OJJW01 (sample SAMEA4350156, study PRJEB24818) | metagenome | biome: human; feature: gut; material: faeces | place: Denmark | collected 2013-09 | reverse complement strand
GCGGTTGACCGTACAGGCATGAAAAAAGCCGGGACGCATTGATGCCGACCATCCAGTCGGCACGTTCCCGGCAGAGTGCTGCATTGTACAGCGCATCGTATTCAGTTGACGGTTTGAGATGGGCAAAGCCCTCCCAGATGGCAGATTCCTCCATGCTGGACAGCCACAGACGGGAAAAGGGCTTTTTGCACCCAGCCTGCTGGTACACCAAGCGGAAGATCAGTTCTCCCTCGCGCCCTGCGTCCGTAGCGCAGATTACACTGTCCACATCCGGGCGGTGCATCAGCTTTTGCAGGATGCCAAACTGCTTTTTGGTACTGGCAGACACCAGATACTGCCACTTCTGCGGTAGGATGGGCAAATCTGCAATGCTCCACTTGACGTATTTGGCATCGTAGACATTAGGCGGAGCCAGTTCCACCAGATGACCAACGCACCAGCTGACGAGATAGCCGTTGCCCTCCCAATAACCATCCTGTCGATTGGTCGCACCGAGGACCTTTGCGTAAGCTGCCCCGACAGAGGGCTTTTCCGCCACTACCAAGCAATAAGACAATAAGCATCAACTCCTTTTTATAAATGGTGTCATCTTGTAAAAAAGATTGGATTATGGTACTATGTTCTTGAAAGAAGAAAGAAAGCGGGTGAACCAATGTCTGAAAACAAAACACAGCAAGAACTGGATTTTGAACGTAAACACGAGCAGGATTTACAACGTCTGAGAGGCCTGCGCCTGATTGATGACGATTTCATGGCGGCGGTTTTTGAAGACCCTGCTTGTGCAGAATTTTTGCTTCAAATCATTCTCAAACGAGCGGATTTGAAGGTTCGTGAAGTGCATGGTCAGTACAGTATCAAGAATTTGCAGGGACGCTCCGTTCGTCTGGATATTCTGGCTGTTGATGAGCAGAATCGGGCATATAATATCGAGGTGCAACGCAGTGACCGTGGGGCAAGCGAAAAACGCGCCCGCTACAACAGCAGCCTGCTGGATGCAAACCTCACTCATTCTGGCAGCAATTATGATGCCTTGAACGAAACATATATTATCTTCATCACGGAGAACGATGTGTTAAAGGCTGGATTGCCGATTTACCACATTCATCGTATGGTAGAAGAAACCGGTGCAGTTTTCAACGACCAGTCACATATCATCTATGTGAACTCTCAAATCAAGGATGAAACTGCCCTCGGAAAACTGATGCATGACTTTTTCTGTACCGATGCAAAAGATATGTTCTATCCGGTGCTTGCAAATCGGGTACAATACTTTAAGCACGATGCGAAGGGAGTGGCAACTATGTGCAGAGCAATGGAAGAAATGCGTAAGGATGAACGAATCGAGTGTGCTTTGGAGATGCTCGCAGATGGAATGCCTTATGAAAAGGTGGCAAAGTATTCTAAATTGTCTATTGAAGAAGTCAAAGAACTTGCCAGCAAGAAATCTGCCTGATAAAATAAAATACTGTTATGTGCCGAGTAATGGAAGAAATGCGTGGAGATGAACAAATCGAGTGCGCTCTCGCCGATGGGGTGCTTTGTGAAAAGGCGGCAAGGTATTCTAAAATGCCTTTTGGTAAGACATTTTATATGATGCATTTGATAATATAAACGTTCTATGGCAACATAAGATATAATTATCTAGATTTTAGAGCGATTATTTTATGTGAAGAAAGCGACGAATGTATTACTCTATTAGCAGACAGACACTCATTTATGTGAGTGTAGGGTGGGTGCCATGATGCATTGACTTACGGTTGTTGTTCACTTCGGGTAGGCGTCAGTTCGTCTATTTGATTCTCTGTTTTGAATGCTGAGTTCCTATTTGAATCCACAGTGACAAATAGGAGGTCTAGTATGAACATCGTAAACATTATCTCTTTCTTATGCGGTTTATTTGGCGTGTTTGCATTTTTCTTTGATCACAGTGATTTGAAAATCACTTTGGGATGGAAGGCATTATGCATTGTTATTCTCGTCATTTTTATCGTAATTGGGGTGGTTTTCGGGCAAAACAGGCGTTAATGCATCTGGCAAGTGGGTCTTTTCAACTGGATGACTTTCAGTTTGTTTTAATATTAGAATGGGGTGCTATTTTTATGGCATCCCGTTTTTTAGTATGTAAGGCGGCAAACGCCGCCATAAAATTATTCTTCTGTGTTATCCTCCTTGCCGGTGTCCTCCGGCTCGTCCTCGGTGGGAATCTCAAAATCGCCCTTGTCCTCGGTGTAGTTTGCATCGGGGTCAAGGGCTTCTTTTTCGGCCTGCTTTTTCTGCTTCTGCTTTGTTAAAGCGTAGAAGCCGCCGCCTGCCGCCAGCGCAATCAGCACGACAACGCCCAAAAAGCCGGACGCAATCTTTGTGACCTTGTTTTCCTTGGGCGTTTCCGTGCCGGATGCTGCCGCTTCTTCGGCGGCTTTCTTCGCTTCTTCCTCGGCTTTCAGCCTGTCCTGTTCCGCCTGCGCCGCCGCTTCTTTTTCAGCGGTATAAGCATCGGCAGCATCTTCCTCCATCAGAGCCAAAAGGTCTGCTTCGTCCACAAGGTTCATAAAGTGGACGGTCTGCTGCCCCTTGGCGTTGCGGTCAATCACCAGATAGAAAGTTGCACCCGACTTCGACACCAGCGTAATGAACTGCTGTCCGCTGCCATCGGAATAGTTGGTGTGGTAGTCGTCTACCAGCGTCAGATTGCCCTCCGGGGTCAGGGCACCAGAGGTTTCGTCCGTGACGGTGACAACATCCTCCTCCACGACTTCTGGCAGAACCGGCTGCTCCACCGGGGCAGCTTTGCCTTCAAAAGCAAAAGCAGGAGCCGCCATGCCAGCGCACAGTGCCGCCGATACCAGCAGCGCACCCAGTTCCTTAATCTTCATCTGCATCGACCTCCTTCTCAAAAGTTGCACCCACATCAGACAGCGCAGCCGGGTTCGGGGTGGCGGTTGCCGACTGCCGCAGCAGAGCAGCAAGCTGTTCCGGCGTGACCTTTGCAGTCCGCACCATCTCGTTGACCTCGGCGGAATCCTCCTCCTGAATGCGCCGCTCCAAAATCTCGATACGATTGTTCAGTTTGATGCGGCGTTCCTTCTCTTTTGCCAACATCGCCCGCAGCTTATCCGATTTTTCGCTCATAAAACTCCTCCAATCATTTTGAAAGCCGTCCGAACCCGGCGAGATGCTTCTCCCAGTAGGACGAATGAATGTTTGCGTACTTGATGGGGTCTCCGGCACTGACCATCATGCCGTTGCCCAGATAAATCCCAGTATGGCTCATGCCGGGGGTGTCGTAGGTGCCTTTGAAAAAGACCAGATCTCCGGGCTTTGCTTCGGCTTCGGAAATGTGCTGACTCTTGTTCCACAAGCCGTTGGCGGTCGTTCTGCCCACGTTATAACCGTTTTGATTGTACACCCAGCAGACGTAGCCGCTGCAATCAAAGCCGGTTTCCGGGGTAGAGCCGCCCCACACATAGGGTGTGCCCACATACTTTTGGGCTTCCTTGTAGATGGCGGCAAACTCGCTGTCCGTCAGGGCTTCTGCCGGAACCTGATAGTCGATGCCCGGTGTGCCGGAGCCATCGGAGCCACCGGGCGGCAGTCCTCCGTTGAACAGATATGGCCGACCACCCAAGGTGTCCTGAAAGATCTCGTACCGTTTCCATTGGTCGGCATTCAATTCTTCCCGGATGACCACCTCCAAGCCACGATTGACCAGCTTGGTGTGGAAGATGCGGTACTCATAGGGCACCTGCGTGGGAACCGGGATTCCCAACGGGCTGATGACCCAGACGGTCATATACCGTATCTGCACCTCCACCCATGTGGTCAGCTTGTACTGCTTTTTGAAAGTTTCCTTCAGTTTGCCCTGCACTTCTGACCGGGTGTAGTCGTCGTAGAGTGTGGTCAAATACGAAGTGAGCTGCCACGGGTCATGCTCGATGGGGTCAAGGTGATACTGGTACTCGTTGTAGCCGGGGTGGTCGGCGGGGGTGCGCTTGATTTTCTTATCCAGTTCCTTTTCCAGCTTCTTGTAATCCTGTTCTGCGCCCCGGATGTCCCTGTCCTCGGCGGAGTACATGGTCTGCCCGGACACCTGTGTGCCGCCGGAAAAGAGGATGCCACAGGAGGAAAAGCCGGACATCACCATGAGGATGAGCAAAAGAAAAACGCCCACGATTACCAGAACGTGTGCGTTGCCCTTGGCGGCATTCATCAGCCCTTTCATAGCGGTGCTGACGGCAGTTTTGCCTTTCTCCACCGCCTGTTCCACGCCGGACCGGGCAGCAGATGCACCGTTGGATACCGCCTTACCGCCTGCGGTCTGCGCCGCTGTGCCCGAACGGGCGGCGGCATAATAGCTCTGCCGGATGTCCTGTTTCTGCCGCCACCGGGAAAGCCAGTTGGAACCGCCCTCGCTGGTGCCGGATGCGCCTGCATCTTGTGCCGCAGTCGGCTCTCGTGCAGAAGATTTTGCGGTTTTGGTGCCCTTCTTGCCCTGCATCTTGGCTTTCTTTTTCAGCTTCCGGGCATAGCGGCTCTTGGCAATATCGTGGGTGGTCTCGGCGGCTTTTTCGCCCTCGCTCAGAGCCTGCACACCGACGTTTTCATCCTCGTACTGGTCAACCTCCCGATGCACCGCAGAGCGGGCGGCATGGGCGGCGTACATTTCACGCTTCTGCGCCTTGCTCAACCGGCTCAACTCGTCCGGGGTCAGTTCCGCCTTACCAAACCGCAGATGCTGTGCCTTTTCCGCAGCCTTATCTGCATCCAGTTTCAGCTTTTTCTTTTTGGGCACCGACTGCTCCACCCTCGTTTTCTTCGGGGGAGAACGGGTCTTTTTGGTTGAGGTTTCCTCCTTGATGTTCAGCTTCGGATTGCTCATTTCTGCCCCTCCGAAATCTCGTTGAGTTTGGTCGTGAGGATGCGGTAGAGTTCAAGGTCTTTCGGGAAGTGGTCAACAAAGGGCAGGATCACGTTGCCGAAAAACAGCAGTCCCTCGCCTTCGCCGGAGTGGGTCACATAAGAAAGCTGATGGGGAGAGATGTTGAGCTGCTTTGCGAGGATCTGCCTATCACCGTTCGCCTGATTGAGCATATACACAAAGTCCGAGTTCTCAAAAATATTCGATACTTCGGGACTTGCCAGCAGATCTTTGACGTTCTGCGTTAGGGCTGTCGGGATGCCGCCCCACTTGCGGAAACGCTTCCAGATCTCCACGGAATACGCCGCAGTCTGCTCTTCTTTCAGCAAAAGGTGGAATTCGTCTGCATAGTACCGGGTGGATTTTCCGGCACTGCGGTTGGCGGTCACGCGCCCCCACACGGCATCCTGCACGATGAGCATACCCAGCTTTTTGAGCTGCTTGCCCAGCTGCTTGATGTCGAAGCAGACGATGCGGTTGTGGATGTCCACGTTGGTGTGGTGATTGAAGATGTTCAAAGAACCTTTGACGTAGATCTCCAATGCTGCCGCCACATGGCGCGCTTCCGGTTCGTCCTGCGTCAGCAGGGCGTTGTACAGATCTTCCAGCAGCGGCATATTTTCCGGGGTCGGATTCTCGAAATACTTGCGGTAGACCACATGAACACAGCGGTCAATGACCGTCTTTTCTACCGGCTGCAAGCCCTCTTTTCCGCCCACCACCAGCTCACACAGAGAAAGAATAAAGTCAGCTTTCAATGCCAGCGGATTGTCCTCCTCGCTGTAATTGCTGTTGATGTCCATGGGGTTGATATACTGGGTGCTGGCGGGACCGATGTGAATAACCTGCCCATGCAGACGCTCCACCAGCGGAGCGTATTCTGCTTCCGGGTCGCAGATGATAATATCATCATCCGTCACCAGAAAAGCGTTGGTGATCTCTCGCTTTGCCGAGAAACTTTTGCCAGAGCCGGGAGTGCCGAGGATAAGCCCATTGGGATTTTTCAGCTTTTTCCGGTCCACCATGATAAGGTTGTTGGACAGGGCGTTCAGGCCGTAATACAGGCTTTCCTTACCGGACTGATACAGTTCCTGCGTGGTGAACGGGATGAAGATGGCGGTGCTGCTGGTGGTCAGCCCTCGCTGAATTTCGATCTGACAGTCTGCCAGCGGCAGGCTGCTCATCAGCCCCTGCTCCTGCTGGAAATCCAGTCGGCACAGGTTGCAGTTGTGTTTCTGGGCAATGGAGCTGGCCTGAAAAACATTGTTTTCCAGTTCCTGCTCAGTCCTGCCCGTGTTCAGCACCAGAAAGGTGACAAGGAACATCCGCTCGTTCTGGCTCTGCAATTCCTTCAAAAGAGCCTTGGCATCTCTGCCGTAGGTCGCCAAATCCGACGGAATGATGTCAATATCATATCCGGCACGGATTGCCTTCTTCTGTTCCTCGATCTTGCTGCGATCCAGTTCCGTGATGGTGCGCTTGACGGTCTTGATGGCACGGTTCTGATCGACACTCTGAATGTGCATGGTGACGATCTGGGACGAATCCATATCCAGAAAATCCTTCAAAAGCTGGTCGCTGATGTCGGAGGCCGTGATGCTCAGAAAGCTGGCGGCGCAATAGATGCCGCCCATCTGGAAGGTACGGCTGTTCTTGAAAGCAAAGGCGGTGGGCGCAATGGCATCCTTCACGGACAGCCCGCTTTTCACAAGGTCTTTCCAGTCAAAGTGAAACTTGGATGCGCCGTCCATGTTGAACATATCGTGCATGAGTTTCAGCCGCTGGGCACCATTCAGGGGTTTTGCCTGCACACCCAGCCGGTGGAAGTTGTTCAGCAGATCGTTCTGGATGTGGTCGAGCCGGGGCTTGACCTGTGCCATGCTTTCGCCCTCCACCCCAAAGGTGATGAATTTGGTCTTGGTCAGACCATTATTGCCCTTGGCAAGCTGCTGGCGCAGCATCTGGGAATACTCGGCACGAACATCGTCAAAGCCGTCCTTCTGGAACGGAATGCGGATGCTTTTCTCAAACTCGGTGCTGTCGGTTGCCATGTTCACAAAGGACAGTTCAAATTTGATGGAGCTGTCGAAAAAGTTGAGGAAGGAACACCATTCCTCGAAAATGGCGGTCTTGTCCTCCTGCTGGGCGAGCTGGTAATTGATGTCCTGATACTGGATGGTGCGGGTGTAGTAGCCGGGACGGACACGGCAGGTGCCGTCCTCAAACATCCGCTGCATGGGGATGGACTGCTGGGCGGTCCGGGGCACAGCAGGCTTTGCTTTCTGCCTACGCTTCTGCGTAGACTGCGGCTTGCTGTGCTTACCGGTCTTTTTCCAAAACGGAATCATAGGTCATGCCTCCCTTCATCAAAATCGCATAGTAGTTGTTGGTCTTGTAGGGGCGAATCTTCGGGCGGACAAACCGGGACTGCACATAGTACGACAGCAGCTTTTCCATGGGTTGACCGTTTTTTTCGTACATCCCAAGAAAAAACGCTGGCAGCATCACCGCCATCATGCCGAGGGTGGCGGCAGTGTTGCCGCCGGAGTCCCGGAGAACAAAAAACAGCGGCACTCCAATGAGAGCCGCTGTGCCGAAACAAAGCAGTTGCCGTTTCGTCAGGTTGAATGCGACCTTCGATTTTACTTTCGTCAGGTCACGGGGAACGGAAATATACGCAGCCAAGTAAGCACCTCCTTTAGTGCGCTCCGAAAACGGATTTGGTCACGGAGCTGGTCTTGAACAGGCTGAAACAGAGCAGGACGGTGTAGCCCACAATGCTCCAAATGGAGTTGATGGCATCCCCGGAAATCGCCACGCTCTGAATCAGCACGGCGTAAATCGCCACGCAGATGAGGATGAGAAAGCCTTGAAAGCCCAATGCGAACAGGCATTTCAGGTAGTTCTGCCCCATGTGCGATTGCTCGTGGTTGCCCCATGTTGCCATGGGGATGGGCGCAAGGCTCACCATGCAGTAGATTTCAATCATACGCCCATAGACGATGACAAAAATAATGATGCTCAAGATCCGCATGGTGATGCCGATGAAGAAGGACTGCAAAAAGAGCCCGAACAGGGGTCCTACATCCATCTGCATCAGGCTGGATTGCAGCATGGACAAACCAATATCGTTGACACGGGTGTTTCCGGCGATGATGCCGCTGGAATCGGACACCACCTTTTGGGTAATGTCGAACACCGCCATCACAATATCGAAGGTGTTGCTGATGAGCCAGACGGACACTGCCGTTTTGAAGATCCAGCGCATGATAAGGGCTGGCTCAAACTGCGCCATGTTGTTGTGCTGGGTGATCATCTCGATCAACTCGTAGCAGGCGATAAAGGTCAGGATGATGCCTGCAATAGGCAGCACCACATTCCGGGAGAGGGCTTCGATCATTGCAAACACCCGTGGTTCAAAGCTGGAGGGCTTGGTGCCCACCTGCTGGGCGATGTTGCCCACTTGAGTGTTCACATCGTCGAACAGGCCGGAAAGGTTTGACATAATGCCTGCCGTCAGGATGCCTTTGATCCAGTCGGCAATGGCTTTGAGAACGGTTTCCATTCAGCAGTCACCGTCCTTAGCTGAAGTGGTTGATAAGGGTCTTGAGAAGGTTCAGGAGGAAAATAATGTGGGTCAAAAACTGCATAAGACACCGCCTTTCGTTGATGGGTGGAGATTCGTACCGCAATGCGCTCCTTATTAAAGGGCTATTATCCACAGCTAAGATAGAGCGATTGCGTATGTACAGGCGGGAAAACCCGCCTGCGGCTCTTAGCCGAACAGACCAGACAGCAGAGGAATGAGGGTGATGCCCACCAGAGCAACGCCGCCGCCAGCCATGAGCTGCTTCATGCCCTGAGACTTAGAGCCGGGGTTGTCGTTACCGTAACCTTCCAGCAGGTTGATGGCACCCCACACGCCGAGACCGGCACCCAGAGCGACAACCAGAGTCTGAAGAACTTCGATAGCAGAGTTAAAGAATTCCATAGTCGTTTCTCCTTTATAAATGAAAGTTGTAGACCGTCCGTACACACCTGAAGCTGCATAATGAAGCCGCAAACTGCGGCGGGAGTGGGCTTGCTGGTGTACCTCTCTGGTCAAAAATAAAACCGCCTACCGGGTCAGGCAGACGGGAGCGAATCAGCATCAATCACAACAAATTCATCATTGGGATTGATTTTTTCTTTTCGGTTCAGATATTTTTCAATATCGAAGGTGTTTTTGGGGTCATAGTCCGAGGTCAGCTTGTAGTTGGGGTGCTGGGTCAGGTCGTACTTGTCAGAAAGAAACGGTCTGACGCCGCGCAGCTGCAAGATGCACTTGCCGCCGTCCAGCACCGCCAGCTCATCCCGGCTCAATAACTCGTGCCCCATCTTTTGGAACGTAGTGCCATAGCTAGGACTGTTGCCACGGGTGTCCGAGGTGTTGAATGCGTCGATGGTCTCTTTTCCCAGCATTTCGGACAGGTCTTTCAGGGTGGTAGGCTCACTGCCGCCGAGGAAAATCTGGCTGTCCATGTTGCCCACGATGGTGTCCGCATTGTCCTTGTAGATGGCTTTCAACTGACTTCTTGCCTGCAAAACAAGGCAGGCAGAGATCTCACGGCTGCGAATGGTCGCCACCAGCTTTTCCAGATTGGGAATCTGCCCGATGTTGGCGCACTCGTCGATAAGGCACCGCACATGGATGGGTAGCTTGCCGCCGTACACATCATCTGCTTTATCGCACAGTAAATTGAAAAGCTGGGTGTAAACCATGCTGATGAGGAAGTTAAAGGTTGAATCCGTGTCCGACATGATGAGGAACAACGCCGTCTCCTTATCGCCCAGCGTGTCCAGCGCCAGCTCATCATACATGGTGAGGTCCCGCAGCTCTTGGATGTCGAAGGGCGCAAGCCGGGCACCACAGGAAATGAGGATGGATTTTGCGGTCTTTCCTGCGGCCAGCTTGTAAAGTTTGTACTGCCGCACGGCAAAGGAGTTGGGCTTCTTTTTTGCCAGTTCTTCAAACAGCAGATCCACCGGGTTCTGGTATTCCTCGTCGTCCTCCAGCACCTGCATGGTGTTGAGCATTTCTAACAGTGTTGCAAAATTCTGCTCCTCCACCGGGGCTTCATAATGCAGATAAGCGATCAGGGCGGTGAGCAAAAGACGCTCGCTTTTCTCCCAAAATGGATCGCCACCGGACCCTTCGCCCTTGGTGTTGGTCATCAGGGTCGTGACCAGTTTCAGAATGTCCTTTTCGCTGTGGACATAGGCGAACGGGTTGTAGTGCATCGACTTTTTGAAGTTGATGGTGTTCAGAATCCTGACCTTGTAACCGTTCTTCAACATCGCGTTGCCACATTCAAGCACGATAGTTCCTTTCGGGTCAGTGACTACATAGGAACTGTGACATTGTAAAAGGTTGGGCTTGAGCCAAAACCGGGTCTTGCCGCTGCCGGAGCCGCCCACCACCAGCACATTTTTGTTCCGGGCGTTTTTGGGGTCCGGTGGGCGGTTGGACATCATCAGCCGTTCCGTTTTGGTCAGGATAATGTTGTCGGCAAACTTGGGAGCCATGAACGGCTCAATATCCTTGGCGGTGCCCCACCGGGCAGAGCCGTACTCCATGCCGTGGCGGTACTTCTTGGCGTTTTTTCCACGCAAATAGACCGCCAGCCGTAACCCTGCACCGCAGCACAAACCCACCAGAATATCAAGCGGATGCAGGCTGGGCAGAGGGTTTGCAAACGCCAGCGGAACGGTGCCCATCATGGACATGATCTTATCGCCC
>OJJW01000453.1_pt1 | contig 10757 bp, 9 predicted proteins | sample 1596331 | NCBI WGS metagenome assembly OJJW01 (sample SAMEA4350156, study PRJEB24818) | metagenome | biome: human; feature: gut; material: faeces | place: Denmark | collected 2013-09 | reverse complement strand
GTAGGTGTTAGTTTCATGTCTGCTTTGTAGTGCTGCACTTCTTGCAGAGTTTGTGTTTTTTTTTTTTTAGTGAAGTCGGCGACCACCGAGATCTACACTATCCTCTTCGTCGGCAGCGTCAGATGTGTATAAGAGACAGGTATGAAATCCATGCACATAAGACACATTCTCCCCATTCAGATTCTTAAATTTTCCATCCGGCGTCTTACTTTTTGAATCTGCCTCAGCATCTTTGTGGGAATTTTCAGAGGTATGGGAACTGTCATCGTCCCGAATCGTCTGAATTGCCTCACGAATCAGACCCACAGCCCCGTTGTCGGACTTTAAATACATTCCCACGATTCCGAAGATTGCAACCACGCCCAGAACAATCACAACAATCGCGATGGCCTTTTTGACTCCCGAATTGTCCTTGACCGGATTTCCCTGCGCATCAACCTCACTTTCTCCCTGCTCCCGTTTCGCCCGGCAGTGTATTTTTTCGCGCTCCGCGCGCTCGTATTCCCGCTGGCTCCAGCTCTTCTTTGGCTGATCATCCAGCCGCTGTCCGTCACGCGAATAATACACCCCGTTTAAGTTATATCCCCCCGATGGTTTCTGCTCCGGTGGTGCATAGTCCTGAAATTTCTTTTTTCTTTCGTTTTCCATAACTTTCTCCTTTTGACGCTTTCTATCATCAATTCTAACATTCACTCACTTTCTTTACAATGAGTAACTTATCGCCCTGCTGCACATCTGCCGATTTGAGTCCGTTTGTCTCCATAATTTCTGCCTCGGTAGTATGAAAATGTCTTGCAATGTCCCATAATTGTTCTTCTTTTTTAACAATATAGCCAACAATTCCCGGCTGCTTCATCAGTTCCACCGCGTCTAGCGGTTCCTTATGGATATCCACAATTTTTTCCATGCACACTTCCTGCTGTACAATTGTCTGCAGGGAAATAACCGCCTTGACCTCAAATCGTTCGTTATCCAGCAGATTTACCGCAAGCTGATCAATCGCCGGCTCGATTTCATAAGAAATATCTTCCGTGTGCCCTTTCATGCCGGGAACATCAACAATCTGTGTAAACGGAATCTGTTCCTGCGTATGTGCAATCGGAAAACTGTCATCCGTCGTTGCATACAAAATATCAACCGTCAGGATTCCTTCTACCTGTAACCCGTTTTCCACCGGTTCCACATGATCCATCTCTGCATGCCCCTCAAAAGAACACAGCTGTAAGATCCGTTCCTGTTCTTCCGCCAGCTTCATCTGTTCAGAGATCCGCAGTTTTGCTTCATTTTTAATCAGCAGTTTTTTTGCACAGACCATTTCTTTCTGTGGCACAAGATTTGTTTCCAGCGAATAGACATCTGCCAGAAGTTCCACATTCCTTTCTTCCCACAGCTTCATTTCCACATCCATGGAAAGATTCAGGCTCAGCGCCCTCATTTCGCCATCATAATCTTCTGCCGGTTCCACCTCATATTCTTTCGTCTGGCAATGTACCCAGCAGATCGGCTGTGTTCCGGTCATTCCCCCTTCTATTGATTCGGAAAACGGAACCATCGTTTCATACCACTCCATTTTTCCTTCCGGACTGCTGTACAATACATTCACATACGCTTCTCCCTGAATCTGCATCTGCTCCCCGGTGCAGATCACCTGCCGGTTACGCACTTCCACATAATCATAAAGCAGATGTCCGATATTCGGACTGGACTGTGGCAGTGCAATATCACTGTGCACACGCAGGATATCCTTTTTCGCGGATGTCAGTGCCAAAAGCTGCATCGTCCGGCTTTTCTGCTGAATATCCGGATCATTTTCAACACCACTTACAATTTCTTCTTCCACCGGCACCTCACACACGGCATGAATGCCAAGCAGAGCACGCACGGCAAGCTTTCTGGAATTGATGGCACTGATATTCAGATCCTCCAGATCTCCGCTCAGATTGACGGTATCGCGTTCTTCCACCTCATCCATAAAAATTTTTTCTCCGAAATTTATACTGTCCGTAAAAGATTCCAGCCGGTTATCTTCACTGCGGTATAACACGACAAAACGCAACTGTCCGGTAACCCACACCGTCTGGCTGCTCACCTTGACATCCTCAAAAATAACAGAACCCCTGGTATGTATAATGTTCAACAGATCCGGTTTGTTGTCTTTTACAATACAGTCATCATCCAGCGTAATCTGGGTAAACGCCTTGCTCCTTAGTAAATTCTGTCTGAACAGCTGTCTCTTCAATTCCAAAACAAAAAAATCCCCTCTCTTTGAAGTAAGTATACTAATACTTATTCAAAGAAAGGGAATTTTATTCATTCCTAACAAAGTTTCATTCGAATGTCCTTTGTAATAATATCAGTGTAACTGAATGACAATAACTGTGGAGGATTTTCCTCTCGCTCGTCATCTACAAGTACTGTAAAAACGCTTGGATATGCGCCCTGGATAACGCCTTCCTGAATATCTACCTTGTTACGTCCACGGTCTAACTGAATTTTCACTCTGTTACCGCGCTGCCGATGAACGGATGCCCGAACCTTGCTAATCTGTGCCTGTTCCATTGTTGCCTCCTCCATTTGAGTTGAATATTCTAGAAAATACTATATCTAGTAGCTTTAGTATAGCAGAGTGTTAAACTTTTTACAATAGTTCTTAAGTACCCTATTGAAACAGTACCTCTTCCTCCCGCAGTTCCAGCTTCAATACAATAAACGGATAACTAGGTGCTTTTGTCACCTCTTCTCCGTTTTCCGGTCCCTGCAGTCTCGTCTTTACACAGATGGCGGTATCACTCAGATAACAGTCTTCCACGGAGATGCTGTATCCTCCGGTCTCCTGTATTCCATAACCTCTGGCAACGTATAAATATTCATTATCGCTGTATGTAAAACGGAAATCCCCCTCCTTTTTTTCTTCAATCTGTTGTCTTAAGGCTTCTGGAAGTTCTTCCTCCTTTGTCACGGTAAACTCCAAATCCTTTACCTTCTCCTCACATTCTTTTCGCACACACCCGCTCAGCAGCATAAGCACCCCCAGCAAAATGATCATCAGGATATACTTTCTTTTTTTATCTTTCATGGTTGACCACTCTATTTTCGTTCTTATGCTATCCTATGCAGCGGTCGTGCGATCTATTCTTTTGTATTTTTGTGTTCCTGCAGCATTTCATGAATCACATTCTGACAGTATACACCGATATGTTTCTGATCTTCCTTGGAAAGCTCCGAAAGAATAATCGGTTCTCCATACGTCAGTTTTACCTCTGTACTGTGCAGCCACGGAAAATGATTTTCAAAAATATCTGCCGTCCCGGTAAGTGCCATCGGAATAATCGGGCATCCCGTCTTCTGTGCTATTTTAAAAGAACCGTCCTTAAACGGCAAAAGCGTCGTTGTATCCTCCCGGTCACGATTTCTCGTTCCCTCCGGGAAAATACAGATAGAAATGCCGGACTTCACCTGATCGATAGCGGTCAGAATGGTCTTAAGTCCCTGCTTTAAATCCTTGCGGTCAAGAAACAGACAATACAGACGGCGCATCCATATTCCCAGCAGCGGAACCTTATTGACACCATCTTTGGAAATATACCCGGTCAGATTCGGACACTGTGCATAAGTAATGACAATATCAAAAATGCTACGGTGATTTCCAATATAAAGTACAGCCTGATCCGTTGGTACATGTTCTTTTCCCTCAACAGTCAGATGAACCCCCGCCAAAAAAGATACACAGCGCAGTCCCCACTGCACAATCCGAAGCTGGCTGATATCGGCTGCATGTTTATCAAATTTTGCGATAATCCATTCGATTCCGAGAACCGGAAGTCCAAGAATCAAAAATAAAAAAACATAAATGACTACGATAATTGTCCGCATTTTCTTCCTCCATAAAAAAAGCCTGAAGCATTTCATCTTCAGGCTTTTTCACTTTTTGCTTAAACCTGGAACGTTGACAGTGCATCCAGCAGGCTCTGGGCCTTGGTCGTAAGACTCTGGGATGCTTCATCCAGATTCTTGATTGCATCCAGCTGCGTACCTGCTGCCGAATGTACCGATGAAGAACATTCTGCCGTCTGGGTGGACGCATCGGAAATACTCTCGATTGCACTGAGTGTCTCGTTTCGTGCACCATTCATTTCCTGCACATTATTCGAAATCGTCTGCAGTGCCTGAATCAGCTGCGCTACAAGCTGGTCAATCTGTTTAAAGGAATTTGTGGTATCCTCTACAACGGAAGACTGGGAAGAAACTGCATCTTCCGCCTGTCTTGCGATATTTACCACTTCTCCCGTCTTGGAAACGATTTCATCTACAATGGAAGAAATCTGGGAAGAAGAAGCAAGACACTGATCGGCAAGCTTTCGGATTTCTTCTGCGACCACAGAAAATCCTCTGCCGGCATCTCCCGCACGCGCTGCCTCAATGGACGCATTCAGGGAAAGTAAATTCGTCTGTTCCGCAATATCATTGATCGCAGAAACAATGTTGCTGATGGATTTTGATTTTTCTTCCAGTTCCTGTATTGACTGAATGACATTTCTTGTAATGTTTGCAGTGGTCTCGGATGTCTGCGTAAGTGTCTGTACAGAAGATATACCGGTGGTAATGGTTTCTCCGGTTGCAGAAGTAAGTTTTCCCAATTCATCTGCATTGGAGCTTACATTATTAATCTTTCCCGATAAGGAATCCATCTGACTCATACAGTTATCGGAACCGGTATCCAGTTTGTTCACACCACTCTCAATCTCTTCAACTGCACTCTGAATATTCTTAGAAGTTTCAAGGAATGTTCCGGATGCCTCTGCCACATGAATTGCCGCTTCTCCAACCTGCTGACTCACATCATTGACATCCAGAATCAGCGATTTCATATGCTCTACGGTATCATTGACACCATCACACAGTAAACCAAATTCATCTTTGTGCTTTGCGGAAAGATGAACCGTAAGGTTTCCATTGGAAACTTTGCGCAGCTGACGCAGAATATATTTGATGGTTCCTGTCATCTGACTCGAAAGGAATAACCCAAGTGCAAGTGCGATGATCATACAGACAATCACAAGTACGGTTGTCAGCTGTTTGATTCCGGATGACTGCTCAAGCAGACGGTCAGAAGGAATCAGTGCCGTAACCATAAGATCTCCGGCTGAAAGTTTACTGTATACAAACATGTATGACTTTCCATTAAATGTAATCATCTGGTTTCCGGAATCTTTTTTCCCGTTCAATGCTTTCTTATAAAAACTTGTACCGTAAATCAGTGCTTTTTCCGTCTTGACGGATTCATCGGAATAAAACTCTTTTCCATCCGTATCCGTAATTAATGCTACATAGCCTCCCTTTCCAGGGTCCAGTGACTGCATGGCGGAACGGATAAAGGAATCACTGATGTTTATGATCATCATGGCCGGCTGATTGTTCATTTTTTTGGCAATTCGCAGACAGTAGGAATCAATTCCCAGATCCAGTGCTTTATCTGAACTTTCATCTGGCCCGAAGAAAAACCAGTTTGTTGCACTTTTGCTGACCAGTTTTCCCTGATCGCATCCGACATAGTCCGTATAAACATTTCGGTCACGAACAATTCCCTGACAGTCAATCGTACGCTTGTTGTCCGCGATAATATAGGCTCCCTGTATCTTACTGTCAAGTGCCATCTTATTGCGCAGTCTGCCCTGATAGTCTTTGCGCACGGAGCTCTCATCATACATATCCATCAACCCCGCAAAATACTTACGCAGATCCGACTCGGTCAGATAGGTCTTAAATTCGTCCTTCTCACTCGTGATAACCAGATTGATATACTGCTGCATCGTATCAGCAGTCTGCTGTACAGATTCTTTGTATGTATCCACAATGGCATTGGACGCATTATTGTAAGAAGTAATACCAAGAACCAGTACACCTATCACCGGAATTAAAAAAGCCCCAACCAGCCGCATCGCAATGCTGCGATAGAATGGAATTTCCGATTTTTCCTTTTTCCGCCCACCGGATGACTCTTTCATTTTTATCTTTTTTTCCTTTCGGGAAGCATTGTCACGTTTCGGTATTTTCTTTGTTTTTTCTTTTTTGACCTTTTCTTTCTTTAGTTTATTTATTTTCTGCTCATCGTTTTTTCTCATATTGCATACGCCTCCGTTAATTCAGACGATTCCTCCCCGCCTATAATATAGATAATATACTACAATCTGACAAAAAACTCAACTTGAAACTACTATAATTTGTTATACTTTACTATTTTAACACAGCAATACTGCATGCCGGCATCTCCAGTTTCCCATCTTTCAGCTGTACCGTCTCTTCCTTCAGTGTCAGGCTTCCCTCCAGGTTCATATTTTCAAGTGCTGTTCCCTTCAGGTCAACCGTACCGTTTCCTTCCCCAAGATTATACACAATTCCGATGGTACTGTCCTGATACGTTTTCGTGATTGCCGCCTGTGAATCTTTACACAGACTTTCTACTTTTTCTATGGTTCCCCTTGCAATTTCCGGATTCTGATTCCGCAGACAAAGCGCATTTTTATAGTAACTTAAGATAGAATCCTTATCCTTTTCCTGTTCATCTTCTGCCGGAAACGGAGATTCAATTCCGGCATCCATATCTGCCGGTCCCTTTGTCATTCCTGTGGTGTCAGTTTTTGACCACACCATCGGAATACGCTTATTTTCATCCTTTGTTCCGGAACTGTTCATGCCAATTTCTTCCCCATAATAAACAAACGGACTGCCGTTCATTGTCATCAGGAGACCTGCTGCTGTCTTAATCTTATCCGGATCATTCACCAGCGTATTGGCAATCCTTGCCATATCGTGATTGGACAAAAACGGTGCATCAATATAATCCGGATTTTTTTGGGAGAAATCATTCTGATATTTCAGCATGGAATTCACAAGGCTTACCGGATCGCCCTTTCTTACCGCATTGACCAGTGCCCCTTTTGCCGTTCCCGCATCAAAATTAAACATGCTTGGTGTTCCACTCGCATAATAATCCGCAATGACATTCTCACTCGCCCACACTTCGGATACCATATAAAACTGTGGATTTTTTTCTTTACAGTATGTGTACAGTTTATTTAAAATATCACAATTCGCATTGGTTGCATTTTCTTCATAATGCATGGCCGCATCCATCCGGAAACCATCCACACCGAGATCTATCCAGTAATCCGCAACTTCTTCAAATTCCTTCTGTACTGCCGGGCTTTTCAGGTTCAGATCCGGCATTTCCGACCAGAAGGATCCCTCATACCACCAGCTGCTGCTTCCCGGCACTGCATAATAGGTTGTTCCCTCCTGCTTGTCAGAAAAATGATAGTAATCCACATACGGACACACCGTATCGTCCGGTTTTTCTCCTGCCTTCAGACCTGCAAGATACTCACATGCCTGTGTAAACCATGGATGCTGGGAAGAACTGTGGTTCATTGCCACATCAATGATCAGCCGGATACCTTTTTCATGACACGCACTTGCCAACTCTTTAAAATCATCCGCCGAACCATATGCCTCGTCCACCGCTTCGTAATCCGTTGTATCATATTTATGATAGGTTGGGGAAGGCATGATCGGCATGAGCCAGATTCCGTTGCATCCCAGATCTGAGATGTAATCCAGCTTTTCTTCCACACCCTTTAAATCCCCCATGCCGTCCCCATCACTGTCATAAAAGGAGCCGACAAAAATTTCATAGTAATTACGGTAATTATCATCAATTATATTTAATTTTGCATCCTGTGTACCGTTCCCCGAAATACAGCCTGCAAGCACCCCGGCAAAAAGCACCAGCACAACAACTGCCGACAAAATTCTTTTTTTCATAACCTTTCCTTTCTTCATCGGATGAAAAAAGCCAGTGGTCAAACGACCACCGGCTTTCTATCTTTCATCATTAACCCTTTACAGCGCCTGTCAGACCATCTACATAGAATTTCTGCATAAATACGAAGAGAATAGAGATCGGAATAGACACAATAACTGCGGCTGCAGCCCATCTTGTAAACCATCCGTTTACAAACTCTTTCTCCAGCATATTGTACAGGAGAAGTGATACCGTCCAATACTTATCCTTTGGTCCAACAATGACACGTACAAATACGAAGTCAAGCCATGGAGCAAGGAATGCCGTAAGGATCGTATATACAACGATTGGTTTACTGAGCGGAAGGATGATCTTGTAAAATACCTGGAACTGATTACATCCATCCAGAATCGCTGCCTCTGACAGAGACTTTGGTACCGTATCAAAGAATCCCTTTGCGATATAAAATCCAACACCAGATCCTGCAGAATAAATCAGAATCAGAGCGATACGAAGCCCACTTCCCTCGGTCAGTCCAACTGCTTTTAAAATAAAGTATACTGCAACCATGGACATGAATGCCGGGAACAATCCAAGGATCATTGCCAGATTCATAAATGCTTTACGCATTCTAAAGCGCAGTCTTGACATACAGTAAGATACACTCAGTACGAATGTCGTTGAAATCAAGCATGAAAAAATGGAAATGATCAGCGTATTTATAAAAGCTCTCGGGAAGTTCAACAATGTTGTCTCCGTAAAGAGTCTCTTATAGTTATTAAATGTCAGTTCTTTTGGGAAGAAGTATGCGGTATATGCACCACTTTCCCCTCGCAAACTTGTCATGATAATCCAGAAAATCGGGAATAACCAGATCACTACCAGGATGGCAAGGATTATATGTACCAATGAATTTTTTGCAATTTTCTTTGCCCGGCCAGCGGTCATAGGGCGTTTGCTTACTTTTGCACTGCTCATTACATGAATCCCTCCTCATCTTTGTATGCTTTCGTATTTCTGTAGGTGACTAATGCCACAATAGAAAGAACTACGAATGTTAAGATACCAATCACGGCACCGATGTTGTAATACTGATAATCAACCGTTAACTTGTACAGCCATGTTACCAGAAGATCCGTCTTGCCCGCTGTTTCACCAACCGGAGTCGGCTTACCTGCAGATAACAGATAGATAACGTTGAAGTTATTGATGTTACCTGTAAACTGTGTAATGATGTATGGTCCCATAATAAACATAATATATGGCAATGTAATTTTGCGGAAAATCTGTGCGGCATTGGCACCATCAATCTTGGCTGCCTCATACAACTCTGCCGGTACATTCTGCAATACACCGGTAACCTGAAGCATGGTGTACGGAATACCGACCCAGCAGTTAATTAAAATAACCGATACACGCGCCCACATTGTATTGGTCCAGAACGGAAGCGGATTCTGGATAAGCCCCCACTCCATCAGCAGGTTGTTGATCGCCCCATGTTCCTGAAGCATCTGTCTCATAACCAGTAAAGATACAAACTGTGGTACTGCAATGGAAATAACAAAACAGGTACGCCAGAATGCTTTGCACTTTGTCTCTTTGCGGTTGATGACAATCGCAAGGATCAGTCCCAGGAAGTTACATAAGAATGTAGCACATACTGCCCAGACAATGGTCCATCCTAAAACTCTCCAGAATGTCTTGCCTATCTTTCCGCCAAGTCCAAGTACCGTCTTAAAGTTCGCCAATCCAACCCAGTCAAACAAGGTCAGATGCTTGTTGATCGTAGAATAATTGGTAAATGCCATTGGAATCATGAATAACAATGGTAAAACTGTAAAAATAAGAATTCCCATCAATGGGAGAAACATTAATGTCTTGTATAAATTTTTATCAAATAAACTTTTGACATCCTTGCCAAAAGAATTGATTTCTTTCCCCTCTTTTGCGAGGCACTCTGCCATATATGCGCTTCTTAAATTTTCAGCCCACATATAAATAAATAAAAGAGTGATCGCAATCGTAGCAACACCGTATAACAACAATAATACGGAATTGTCACCCTGTACATACTCATATATCTGTTTCTGTTCATTAAATACCTCTTCCTGTTTTCTCCATCCTAATGAAGGAAGCATGGAAAGATAATATGCACCTGCATTGACCATAAACATAATATAGCCAATCTCAATTGCCAAAAAAATTAAACCTTTGATAATCTGCTTGTGGGCGATGTTTCCCAATCCCATTATAAGCGCTGATAACTTAACTGCAACCCCGCCCTTCGTAAGCGCATTGGATACAGTGTACGGTGTAGCGAAGTCCGACTTCTTTTTGTTTGCACCTATCATACTTATCCTCCCGGCACATGTTACTCTATGCCATATTTATAGACTCATGCATTCCAAGATTCCGGGGAATCCCCAGAACCTTGGAATTGTTTCTTTTGTCTTTTCCTTTTGGGAAAAGATTACTCTGTAAGTGAGCTGTTTAACTGCTCGTTTAATGCTTCTGTCTTTTCCTTAGCATTGTCTGCTGTGATCTGTCCTTCAGCACCGTGTACGAATGCATCACCGAATGGTGTAGCTGCATCCCAGTAAGCCTGCATTGGGATGATTGGCTGAGCGATAGAGCAATTTGCTGCTACGTTTGCCAAAGCTGATGCAACTGCATCCTTGGCAACTTCTTCGTTAGAAGCAAGGTTTGTATTAACAGGAGCCTGCTTTCTTAACTCAAAATGCTTTAACTGTGCGTCTTCGCTTCCTAAGTATGCAGCAAGCTTAACAGCAACTTCCTGATTCTTGCAGTTCGGGTTAACACCAATAGCCTTAGAACCAAGGAATGCCTTCAGCTGGCAGTCTTTTCCGTCACTGTCTCTTATACACATCTCCGAGCCCACGAGACGGACTCCTATCTCGTATGCCGTCTTCTGCTTGAAAAAAAAAAAAATAATAAA
>OJJW01000446.1_pt1 | contig 10902 bp, 9 predicted proteins | sample 1596331 | NCBI WGS metagenome assembly OJJW01 (sample SAMEA4350156, study PRJEB24818) | metagenome | biome: human; feature: gut; material: faeces | place: Denmark | collected 2013-09 | reverse complement strand
AGCGGCGGCAGAGCTGGCAGCTGCGGAAGAAGCAGTGCTGGTAGAAGAAGCGGAAGAACCGCCGCAGGCGGTCAGAGCAGCGGCAGCGGCAGCAGCACCGGCCACAGCCAGAAAGTTACGACGAGAAATCTTCATAAGAAACTCTCCTTTTATTTTAAAAAATTGCGTCAAAAGAATGAAATGTGCGCTCTGGCACATTTACTGGCTCAAGTATAGCGGGTGGATGTGACAGATGCAAGCAATTTCCGATTACAAATTCTTTACAAATCCCTTGTATAATTTATAAAAAAACAATGCTTATTCACCAATTTTCCCCTGCTTGCGCTGTTTTTCAAAGAAGAACACTTACTCCCCTTCCACGGCGCTGTTGCCCGCCACGTTGGAGGGGCCAAAGCCGAAGGGCAGCAGCTCGTCCATGCTGCGCTCGATGAAATCCTCCGGGGTCTTTGCCATAATGACGTTCAGCTCCGGCCCGCCGAACTCGAACAGTGCCTGACGGCACACCCCGCAGGGCGAGGTGATCTGCCGGTTCACTTCGCCCCGGCGGCTGCCCACCACAGCGATATCCGTAAACGCGGTCACGCCCTCCGCCACCGCCTTGAACAGAGCGGTGCGCTCGGCGCAGCTGGTGGGGGTAAAGGCGGCGTTCTCCACGTTGCAGCCGGTAAAGATGCGGCCATCCGCAGCGCGCAGCGCAGCGCCCACCATAAAATCACTGTAAGGCACATAGGCCTTTTCCCGCGCGGCCAGTGCCATGCGGATCAGCTGCTGCTTTTCTTCCATGGTCAATTTTGTCATGCTGTTTCCTCCTTTTACGGGCAAAAACAGCGCGGCTGTGCCTTGGGGCGGCAGCCGCGCTGGAAAATTATGCGATCAGTACTCTGCGCCCAGAGCGACCTTCATCATATCGGTAAAGCTCTTCTGGCGCTCCTCGGCGGTGGTGATGCCGGGGGCCACAAAGCTGTCCGAGATGGTCAGCAGGCAGGCGGCGTTCTTGCCCAGCACCTGCGCGTTGGCAAACAGGGCAAAGCTTTCCATCTCCACGCACAGGCAGCCGTTCTCGTCCCGCAGCTTTTCCCAGTAGGTGGGCTTTGCGTCCGAGGGCTGGCGGTAGAACACATCCGAGGAGTGGATGTTGCCCTCGATCAGGGGGATGCCCTGCTTTGCAGCGGAGGCACGCAGCTTTTCGTTCAAAGCTGCGCTGGGCAGGGTGATGTTGCCGGTAAATCCGCTCTGTACCCGGGCGTAGTTGCTCTCGCTCACAGCGCCGGTAGCCAACACGGTGTCAAACAGCTTAGCCTTTTCGGTATAGCTGCCGGCAGAACCGATGCGGATGATGTTCTCCACGCCGTAGAAGCTGAACAGCTCGTAGGAGTAGATGCCGATGGAGGGCATTCCCATACCGCTGCCCATCACACTGATGGGACGGCCTTCGTAGGTGCCGGTAAAGCCCAGCATCCCGCGCACGCCGGTCACTTGCCGGACATCCTGCAAAAAGGTGTCGGCAATAAATTTGGCACGCAGGGGGTCACCCGGCATAAGGACTGTCTTGGCGAAATCGCCCATTTCTGCGCTGATGTGAGGGGTAGACATAGATGATCTCTCCTTTTTATTCATGATACAGCAGAGGGGCTTTCCCCTGTGGAAAAGCCCTTGCTGCTATTTACCGATATTTGCTGCGGTTGAACACATTCTGCGGTGCGATGTAAGAGCCGTTGCGCCGGATCTCGAAGTGGCAGTGGTTGCCGCTGGAACGTCCGGTGCTGCCCACATAGCCGATGAGCTGACCCTGCTTGACCGACTGGCCGGCGTGCACCACCAGCGACAGGCAGTGGGCGTACAAGGTGGTGTAGCCGTTGCCGTGGCTGATGATGATGGAGTTGCCGTAGCCGTTGCCTGCACCGGCGCGGTTATAGCCGGCCTTGGTCACCGTACCGCCTGCCGAAGCATAGATAGGCGTACCGGCGGCGGCGCAGATATCTACGCCCTTGTGGCTGCCGCCGTACCAGCGGGAGCAGTTCCGATAGCCGGGCACCGGCCAGATAAACTGTCCTCTGCCGGTGATATAGGATGCACCGGAGGACACCTTTTTGGTGCCCACCGTAACTTTTTCAGTCACAGGCTCCTTGGTCACCACGGTGCTCAGGATCTGCTGGGAAAGCTGATTGCCGTTTGTATCGTACACCCGCTGTGCCGTCACGGTGCGGATGCCGTTCTCACCCTTCTGGGTAACACGCTTGGTACCGGAGTTCAGCTCGTTGGATTTGGTGGTCTCGGTGGTGTAGGCGATCTCTTCCTCCCAGCTTTCCACCTTGGTGATGCGCACCTCCAGCGTTTCCTCCTCCCGCACCACGGTCAGTGCATCGCCGGGCAGGATCTTGGAATCCTGTGTCAGGCCGTTTTCGCCGTTGGCGGTAAAGCCGGTGTTCATTTCGCACAGTTCCTTCACGGTCAGGCCGTTTTTCTGAGCGATAGACCAGATGGTGTCGCCGTTCTGCACCGTGTAGGATTTTTCCGCCTGCTGCACGCCGGAGAGCAACTGCTCCACCTCAGCTTCCTCCTGGAAGCTCTCGTTGAAGTAGATGCCGTTTTCCAGCGTGACATCCTTGTTGAAGCCCACGGTGGTGTTGGGGTCGTCCGGATTCTCGTAGGGTTCCAGCAGGCTGCTGATGTATCGTTGCAGACCGGTGCCGTCCGCGCATACAGCGGTCAGCTCGCCGTCCAGATACAAAGCCGTACCCTCGCTGATCTGGTCGCTGGAGGTTTTGAGGATAGCGTCAGCCACGTCATTTTCGTCCATCACGTCATGGGCGACGGTCACGGAATAAGTAGGCTCCACGGTAAAGCGTGCCTGCTCTGTACCGGAATAGTTGATACGCTGCTGCACAGCCTCCAGCGCAGAGTTGAACACCTCTTCGTTGGCCACATAGCCCACAGTTTTATCGTCCACCTGCACCTGCAAAGCGTAAGGCTGACGGATGGTGGTCTGGAACACCGTCACCATAACAGCCAGTGCTGCCGCCGGCAGCACATACATGGCCATGCGGGGCACAAGGCGGATGTTATCGGCGATGCCCTCCGCAATGAAGTGCCCGCTTGCGCGCAGCGCAGCACCAAAGCCTTTTTGCTTGCGCACCCGGTGTGCGTGGCGCAGCAGCGCCCCGGTGCCCCGCAGGGCAAGCACCACCGGGCCAAACAGATCCCGCAGCAGCCGCGCCGCCCCGGGAAAGGCCATGGATGCAATATTTTTCAGCAGATCTCTGCCCATCTGCAGCAGACGCTGCAGCCCGTGCTGCAAACGGCGCCCGGTACGGATGACCGCATACTCGGCGGAAAAGCCGATGGCGTACAGCGTCTCGCCCACCATGGGCGCTACGGGGTTGTGCAGCAGCTTATGCCACAGCGTTTCCCGGCGGTGCTGACGCTTGCGGCGCAGTCTGTGCCGCCGCAGCACACCCCGGCACTGGAGCTGTGCCCACAGCGAGCGCAGCTTTTGGCGGCGGGTCTGCCGTACCGGCTGCGCAGCGGGCTGCTGCTCCTTTGTTTTATCTTCAGTCAACGGGATTTTCTCCTTCCTGCGCCGCTGCAGGGCATTTTTTCGGCCCGGAACGCAGCAGCTAGATGGTGTACGTTCCCCTGTTCAAAAGGCCAACAGGGCCTGTACACAATATGCTCTCTTTTTTATTATACACTTTGCATGGTTTGAAACAAGCGCTTACATAAAATTTGGCTACTTTTTCACGCAGTTTTCACGAAAAAAGCGCTTCCATATCCGGCGGCAGCGGGCTTTCCACCATGACCGTGCGCAGCTGCAAGGGCATTTCCACCCGGATGCCGTCCGGCAGCGGGGTGTACACAGGCACCGCAAAGCTCTGCCGGGCGCAGTGCAGCGCCTGCCGGCCAATGCGCTCCCGGCTGCCGCCGTAAAGGTCGTCCCCGGCAAGCGGATGGCCGATGGACGCAAAATGCACCCGGATCTGGTGGGTGCGGCCGGTCACCGGCACACAGGCTGCAAGGCTAAGGCCGTTTTCTTCCTTTATAATAGTATACTCCGTGCGGCTGGGCTTGCCCTCGGGGGTGACGCAGCGCCCGATGATGCTGTCGCCCCGGCGGCCGATGGGTGCATCGATGACCCCTTCCCCCGGCGGCAGCGCGCCCTGCGCAATGGCATAGTACAGCTTTGCCACCCCGCCCGCCAATAGTGGCGCTGCATAGGCGTTTTTCGCCGCCAGCACAAGGCCGCTGGTGTCCTTATCAATGCGGTTCACCGGGCGGAACACCGGGCTGTGGCCGTTGGCAGCCGCCCACGCCGCGTAGCCGTTTGCCAGCGTACCGCCGGGGTAGTTCAGGGTGGGGTGCACTGCCAGCTGCGGCGGCTTTTCCAGCACCACAGCAAAGGCATCCTCGTAGACCACCTTGACCGGGATCTCCGGCTGCGGGGTCACGCCATCCCCTTCCGGCGGCAGCGCAAAGGAGAACACCTGCCCGGGGAAGATGCGCCGGTTTGCCAGCACGGGCACACCGTCCGCAAAAAAGCCGCCGCCCCGGAACTTGACCGCCCGGGCAAGGTCGGTAGAGACGGCACACTGGCGCAGAAAGCTGCGCACCAGCACCCCCTCGTGGGTGGTAGCCGTATCTGGCACGGCAAAATACAGCTGCATGGCCTGCCCCTCCCCTGCAAAATCCGCAAAAAATACAAATGATATTATAACAAAAATCCGTTTCACTTGCAAATCTTACTTTTTTATGGTATCATGAGGAACGGAAAACGAGTGGAACATACGGCGGCGGGGCGGCTTTGACCGCTCTGAGGAAAGTCCGGGCCTCACAGAGCACGGTAACTGCTAACGGCAGCCGAGGGTGACCTTAGGGAAAGTGCAACAGAAAACAAACCGCCGCAGCAATGCGGTAAGGATGAAACGGCGAGGTAAGAGCTCACCAGCGCATGGGTGACCATGCGGCTTTGTAAACCCTACCGGAAGCAACGCCTATATGGGACGTACAGCGCTGCTCGCGTGTCCCGAAGGCGGCACGAGCCTGTCAGCAATGGCAGGCCTAGACAGATCGTCGTTTAATACAGAACCCGGCTTACGGTCTATCTCGTTTTCCCTTTTGTGTTTTTGCGCTGTCTGCTGCTATGCGGGCAGCTTTTTTGTTGCAGCAACGTAAAAAGAGGCCACCGCACAGGATTTGTGCAGTGACCTCTTTGTTGTTTACGCAAAAGGGTTGCTCAGTTCCCGCTGCCGCCAAGGATGGCGTCCAGCACGGTGGAAGCGGCACTGTACAGCGAGCCTGCGGTCTGCTCTACCTGCTCCTGCGTGGGCAGGCTGACGGCGGGCGTCTCGGTGCTGCCGCCCTCGGCGGGGGTCTCCGGCTGGGGCGTCTCGGTGGCAGCGGGCTGCTCGGCGGGCGTTTCCGCAGGCTGCTCTGCCGGCTGTTCGGCGGGCTGCTCCGCAGGCTGCTCACTAGGCTGTTCGGGCACGCTTTCCGCCGGTTCTTCCACGATCACGCTGTCGGCGGGCGTCTCAGGCACAGAGACAGCGGCATCGGGGTCGGCGGTGGGGGTGTACACGTCCGTCTTTTCCGGGGTCTGGGTGGTGGAGCTTACCGTGCCCTCGCCGCCCAACACCGCCGCGACCATCTCCTTGGCCTTTGCCACGGAGTTTTCGTCCGGTTTCATGACATAGAGCTTCTGCCCCTTGGCGGAGTAGCACTTGGTGCTGCTGCCGGAGGAGCCGGTAACGGTGTAGCTTTCAATGTTCCACTCTGCAAAATCGCTGAGCTGCATCCGCACCAGTGCGCTGATCTGGTTCTGGGAAAGGCTGGTGACGAAACAATCGGCGGCAGAATCCATGATCTTGGAAAATCCCATCAGCAGCGCCGGGGACTTGATCTTGTTCAGCATGGCATCGATCACCTTCATCTGGTTGATGCCGCGCTGCACATCGCCGGTCTTAAAGGCGTGGCGCTCGCGGGCAAAGGCCAGCGCAGCCTTGCCGTCCAGATGGTTCCAGCCCTCGGCAAAGGTGGTGGGGTCGTAGTAGCCGGGGCTGCCCACCGAGGTGAACGCCTGATCGGAGTACACGTCCACGCCGCCCAGCGCATCAACGATGTTGATAAAGCCTGCAAAATTGATGCGGATGTAGTGCTGCACATCCACCCCGTAAAGGTTGCCAAGGGTGTCCATGCTGGTCTGCACGCCGTAAAGGCCGGCATGGGTCAGCTTATCCTTGCTGTTTGTTCCGGCAAGATCCACATAGTAATCGCGCGGGGTGTTGATCAGCACCACCTGCTTGGTCTCGGGGTTCACGGCGGCAAGGATATTCACATCGCTGCGGGCTTTTTCGGTCAGCTCGCCGCGGGTATCCACGCCGCTCAGGTACACCACAAAAGGCTCTTTGGTGATCTTTTTCGCCTCGGCATCGCTCAAAAAGCCGGTGGTCATATCGCCCAGCGCCGTCAGACCCTGCTGCGCCCACACGCAGCCCAGCGCCATGGCAGCGCACAGCACCACCGAGAATGCCCGGGACACCGCGCCTGCAGTTTTGTACTCCTGACAGCGCTTGACCAGCAGCCACAGCAGTGCAAGCAGCGCCGCCAGCACCACCAGATACAGCACCGGCAGCATCTGGGTGCGCCATAGCTGCACCAGCGCCAGAACGCTTAAAATTGCCTGTACGATCAGCAAGATCTTCCCTCGTTTCGGGGGCTGGTATGCCCCATTTCCCCCGGACACCGTGGTGCGGGGGGTGTTTTGCTGCGGGCGGCGGGGCGGCGGAGCAGATTGCTCCGGCGGCAGCTCCGAGAAAAACGCGGCGCTGTCCACCTCCACGGTGGCGTCCTGCTGCTCAGTCTTGTGCAAAAGGCGGTGCAGGGAGCGGCCGTCCTCCTTGCGGGAATGCTCGTTTTCGTCCAACATGAGAATACTCCTTTTTTAGCCCACCGGAACGATGGTCAGCACGGCGCGGGCGGGCAGGCAGGTGGCGGTCTGATCCTCCGCCGACAGCCAGCCAAAGCCCTCGCAGATGTGATCCGGGCAGGCCGATTCAATAAACCGCGCACTGCCGTCCTTTACCTCTATATGCACCGTATAATAACCGGTGTCCACACTGTAAGTCTCGTCCTTGTCCAGCGGAATGTCCTGCACGGCATTGTTGTCGCCGTAGATCAGCTGGGCAGCCAGTTTTCCGCCGGTGGCGCTGTGGCTGCGCACAGCCAGCAGTACCGCTGCGATGGCCAGCACCACCGCTGCAAACAGGATATTGGCCAAAAGCTTTTTGTTCTTCATAGCTTACTGCTCCCCGGGCTTGAGCTGCTCCAGCTCTGCCAGCCAAAGGGTGGCGCAAGCGTCGCTGGGCATCCGCCAGTCGCCCCGGGGCGAAAGGGTCACGCTGCCCACCTTGGGGCCATCCGGCAGGCAGCTGCGTTTGAACTGCTGGGCAAAAAAGCGCCAGTAGAAGTTGCGCAGCCACTTGTACAGCACGGCGTCCGTGTACTCTGCCCTGCCCGCAAAGGCAGCCTTTGCCAGCCGGTAGATCTTTGCCGGGCCAAAGCCGCAGCGCAGCACATAATACAAGTAAAAATCGTGCAGCTCGTAGGGGCCCACCAGATCCTCGGTGATCTGTGCAATTTCGCCGTCCTTGGCGGGCAGCAGCTCCGGCGAGACCGGGGTAGCCAGAATATCCAGCAGCACATCGTGCAAAGCGGCGGTGGCGGCAGTCTCGGCTTCGTACTGCACCAGATAACGCACCAGCGTTTTGGGCACACCGGCATTTACGCCGTACATACTCATGTGGTCGCCGTTGTAGGTCGCCCAGCCCAGCGCCAGCTCCGAAAGGTCGCCCGTGCCCACCACAAGGCCGCCGGTGCGGTTGGCAAGATCCATCAGCTCCAGCGTGCGCACACGCGCCTGCCCGTTTTCAAAGGTGACGTCCAGCACCTTTTCGTCCTGCCCGATATCCGCAAAGTGGCTGCGCACAGTGTTGGCAATGCGGATCTCCTGAAAGCTCACGCCCAGCTCCCCGCACAAAATTTCGGCGTTGCTGCGGGTGCGCTTGGTGGTGCCAAAGCAGGGCATGGTCACCGCCAGCACATCGGCGGCGGGGCGGTGCAGCTGCTTCATGGCGCGCACTGCCACCAGCAGCGCAAGGCAGCTGTCCAAGCCGCCGGAAATGCCAATGACCGCCGTTTTTGCGCGGGCGTGCTCCAGCCGCTTGGCAAGGCCGTCGGCCTGCATTTTTAAAATCAGCTCGCACCGGGCGGCGCGGCGCTGCGGGTCGCCCGGCACAAAGGGCGCAGGGTCAATGCGGCGGGTAAGCACCGTTTCCTCCGGTGCAAGGTCAAATTCCACCGTGACGTAGCCCTCGGCGCTGGGCTCAAAGCTGGTGTTGCGGGCACGCTCGGCTTCCATGCGCTGGCAGTCCAGCTCGGTCTCGGCATGGTCGCCCGCAAAGGGCGCAGTCTCGGCAAGAATGCTGCCGTCCTCGGCAATGAGGTCGTGGCCGGCAAACACCATGTCCGTGGTGCTTTCACCGTGCCCTGCCGAGGCGTACAGGTAGCCGCACAGCAGCCGGGCAGACTGGTTTGCCACCAGCGCGCGGCGGTACTCGGCTTTGCCCACGGTCTCGTCGCTGGCAGAAAGGTTTGCAATGACGGTAGCGCCCGCCAGCGCGTGGAAGGTGGAAGGCGGCAGCGCGCTCCACAAGTCCTCGCACAGCTCCACGCCCAGCACAAAACTGGGCATCTGGCGGCAGCGGAACAGCAGCGACGTGCCAAAAAGCACCTGCTGCCCGCAGACAGTCACCGTCTGCACCTCGGTGCTGCCGGGGGTGAACTGCCGTTTTTCGTAAAACTCGCCGTAGTTGGGCAGGTAGGTCTTGGGCACGATGCCCAGCAGCTGCCCGCGGCACAGCACGGCGGCGCAGTTGTACAGCTTGCCGTGTACCAGCAGCGGCAAGCCCACCAGCGCCACGGTATCCAGCGTGCGGGTCTGCGCAAGCAGCCATTCCAGCGCATCCAGTGCGCCCTGCTGCAAAGTGCGCTGCAAAAACAAATCGCCGCAGGTGTAGCCGGTAAGGCAAAACTCCGGGAATACCGCCAGCTTTACCCCGCGCTGCGCGGCAGCTTGCAGCTGCGCCAGCACCTGCTGCGCGTTATAGGTGCAGTCTGCCACCCGCAAAGCGGGCGAAAAGGCAGCTGCCTTTAAAAAACCATCTTTCATAAGAGGATTTCACATCCTGTCTGTTTCAATGTTGCCATGGTGACCCATGTTGACCATAGTATACCACAAACCGCATAAAACGGAAAGTAACAGTCTGGTAAAAGAAGTGTGAACACCCCCCTCAGTCAAAGCCTGCGGCTTTGCCGGGCAGCGAGCTCGCCCGGAGCGCACCCCTTCCGTCTGCTCACTTCGTTCGCAGCCACCCGCTCCCCACTCTGTCGCTAACGCGACATCTCTCCCCGGCCGGGGAGAGTCTGTCCAAGGGGACGGCTTTGGGCGGTGATGGCAAACTTTCCGGCATTGCCAAAAGGTGCCCCCTTGAGGACAGATTTCCCCCGGCCGGGGGAAAATGTCACCGTAGGTGACAAAAGGGGGAATCTGGCGAGCGTAGCGAGACGGAAGGGGTAAAAAAACACCCCCGCAGGCATAAGCCTACGGGGGTGTTATTATGCTAGTATGTTCCCTGCACCCCTAGGGGCACAGTCACGCAAGCATGATCTAGTCAGTTAAAACTGATTAGAAAGCGAAATCGCCATTCTTAACGAAGGTGCTCTCGGAAGCAGCGTTCTTCACGGTGCCGAAGCCCAGGTTGTAGATAGCAGCCAGGTTGCCAACAACGTTCAGAGCGATGTTGCCAGCGCCCTTCAGGCCCCACTTGAACTTCTGGAAGCCGGTGGTGTCATCGCCCAGCTTGTTGGTGTAGTTAACAGCCCAGATGTCGCCGAACTGCTTGCCGAAGCCAGCCATGCCAACGCCGGGCTTCCAGGTGCCGCTGAACATAGCGCCAACGGTGTTGGTCAGGAAACCGCTCAGGTACTTGTTACCGACCACAGTCACCATGTTCTTGCTGAAGTTCTGCCACTGAGCAGACTCCATCACGGGGGCCAGGTAGTCAGCAACGCCGCCACCGATAACGTAGGTCATTTCGTTCTCAGACACAGCAGAGAAATTTGCAGGCATCATCATAATGAATTACTCCCTTCAAAAATAGAAAAAATATTTTCGAACCGGTGTTTCCGGCTCAATCCTTACTAGGATGGCAATAATATACCACACTTTCCAGAAATGTTCAAGTACTTTTTTGAAAAAAGTGTAAAAACTGTGAAACCCAGTCCCGGCTTTTGTAGCAAATATGCACTGTTCATGCGGGTTTTTCTGGTGTGACAGTTTTTTTCGCAATTTTATGAAAAACTGGCTCTCAGAACCATAAGGCGGTGCTTTGCAATGAAAACAGTTGTTTTTGTGGACGAATTGCTGCTGGTAAACTTTGCCGCAGCCGCCGCGCTGCTGCTGGGCGCGGGACTTTTGTGCGGGCGCAGCTGCACCGGGCTGCGGCTGTGCGCGGGCAGCGCGGCGGCTGCCGTAAGCACCCTTGCCCTGCTGGCGCCGCCGTGGTGCGCCCCGCTGGCGGTACTATATAAAATAGTCAGCTGCTGCTGCGTGGTAGCGGTGTGCTACGGCGTGCCCGGGGCGCGCAGCTTTGCCCGCCTGTGCGGGTGGTACGCGGCGCTGAACGGCGTGCTGTGCGGCGCGGTGGTGCTGCTGTCTCTTATACACATCTCCGAGCCCACGAGACGGACTCCTATCTCGTATGCCGTCTTCTGCTTGAAAAAAAAAAAAAAACGAAAAACGTATGCAGTCTTATGCTTGAAAAAAAAAATATAAAAATACAACAACCGAAA
>OJJW01000445.1_pt1 | contig 10982 bp, 8 predicted proteins | sample 1596331 | NCBI WGS metagenome assembly OJJW01 (sample SAMEA4350156, study PRJEB24818) | metagenome | biome: human; feature: gut; material: faeces | place: Denmark | collected 2013-09 | reverse complement strand
AACGCGACGATAATCCCGCAATTAAATAAGTGTCTATCGGGGGGAAACTCCTCGTACAACTGCACTCCCTCATGTGTAGCTGGGACAGTGGATTGCCGCCTGGAGGGAACCAAGGGAGCGGAGATGTGTAGAAGAGACAGATTTTTTTTTTTTTTCAAGCAGAAGACGGCATACGAGATAGGAGTCCGTCTCGTGGGCTCGGAGATGTGTATAAGAGACAGATCATAATCATTTCCAACCATATCTTGTCTTTTTCCAAGTGCAAGAATGTAGTCTGTTACAGCAATGATTGTTTCGCTGCATTGGTGATACTCTAAACCATTTAATTTTTTTTTTTCAAGCAGAAGACGGCATACGAGATAGGAGTCCGTCTCGTGGGCTCGGAGATGTGTATAAGAGACAGAACATATCCTTCAGCCATCTCAAGGTAACGAACACCCTTCTCTTTTGTTGCATACATAGTACCAACCTGAGAACGAAGTCCCTTTCCTAAATCTTCCAGACCAGCACCTACAGCAAGTCCGTCATCAGAGAATGCAGACTGTGTACGTCCATATACGATCTGTAAGAAAAGCTCTCTCATAGCTGTGTTGATAGCATCACAAACTAAGTCTGTATTTAAAGCTTCCAGAATTGTCTTACCCTGTAAAACTTCTGCAGCCATGGCAGCTGAATGAGTCATACCAGAGCAACCGATTGTCTCAACTAATGCTTCCTCAATGATACCGTTCTTTACGTTAAGAGAAAGCTTGCAGGCACCCTGCTGTGGTGCACACCAGCCGACACCGTGTGTAAATCCTGAAATGTCCTCAATTTTCTTGGAATGAACCCACTTTCCCTCTTCCGGGATAGGAGCTGGCTCATGCTTTGCGCCCTTTGCTACAGGACACATGTTTTCAACTTCCTTTGTGTAAATCATCTTAAGACTCCTTTCGCATGTTAATTGTAGATAAACTCGTTATCATTCGACATACCGCTAATATTTTTGCATATTTTTTCCCTAAAGTCTAGTGCAAATTCGCACTTTTTTAGATACAACTACTATTTTTCTTTTTTTGCCACAATATGGTCTGCATCCTTGTAGATATGGTTTGCCGGAATCACTCCGCGGACAGAAGAAAGCGGATAGACATTACAATTCGGGCAGATAACCGTACCCGGATTTAAAACGGAGTTGCATCCTACCTCTACGTGATCTCCGAGCATAGCTCCAAATTTCTTAAGTCCTGTTTCAATTTCTTCACCGGAATCTCTGTTGTCCTTTACAACCACAAGTGTTTTATCCGATTTTACATTGGAGGTAATCGAACCGGCTCCCATATGGGACTTGTAACCGAGAATGGAATCCCCGACGTAATTGTAATGTGGTACCTGTACCGTGTTAAAAATGATATCATTTTTAATCTCCGTGGAATTTCCGACAACCGATCCTTTTCCAATGATTGCGCTTCCGCGGATAAATGCACAGTGACGGATCTCGGCATCTTCATCAATAATCAGCGGTCCGTTCAGGCATGCAGTAGGTGCAACAGCTGCACTCTTTGCCACCCAGATATTTTCCCCACGTTTCTCATAAATTTCCGGATTGAGTGTCGGACCGAGCTTTTTGATAAAATCGCTGATTCCTTTTAATGCTTCCCACGGATACGTAAACTGTGAAAGATACTCTCCCGCGATAGACTGTGATAAATCATACATGTTTTTGATTTTTGCGTTTTCCATTTTTTAATCTCCTTACATTTTAATTTTCATGATTACTGATCGTTTTTCTTCCGGACTCTTCCGTTTCCTCCAAAGCCGTTGTTTCCTCTGCGGCTGCTGTTTTCTCCGGCGGTGCCTCCCCCGGATTATCAAAATCAAACGAAATCTGATCATTTTCATATTTCAGGCAGGTGTCAAATGTATTACCTGCCTTTGAGGTAAATCCGGCAATCTTCTGCTTCGTCTTTCCGGTCGTCAGCAGTTCTTTCATCACTTCTTCGGAAAGTTCCACCTTAGCAACGGTATGCCAGATCTTAAATCCGCACGCACATTCATACCTCCACTGCGTCTTCATCAGCATTTTGCCGCATTTCGGGCACGGCACGGTTGTCTCTTCCGGTTTCGGTTTCTCCGGAAAATCAAATGCGATCTCCCCTTCTTCCGTCAGTTTCAGCGGCGCATCAAATTTCATACCGGTCTTTGCCACAAATCCCGAAATTACCTCTGTCTTCTTTTTCGTCAGAAGCTCTTTCACCTGCGCTTCTTTCAGCCGGACACTTGCGATACTTCCAATCATAAAGCTGCAGCTTTCCTTATCATCTTTTTTATGATTGGCACACATAAATCCAAACGGTGCCACTACAATATCCCCACCACACTTCGGGCACTTCACATCTTTAACTTTCTTTGGCTCTACATTGTCAAAATCAAATTTCAGCCCGGTTACTTTCCCGTTTTCATCTTTTGCGAGAGCTACGCGCGCATCAAATTTCTTCCCTGTTTTTGACTTAAACCCACGCATGGTTTCCGTAATGCCATCGTTTAAAAGCTGCCGGACCTGTGCTTCCGTAAAAGATTTCTCTGCCATCTTCCCAATGGAAAACCGGCAGCTGTTTTCATCGCCCGGCTTATAGTTAGCACATCCATAACCAAAAGAGGTCGCAATGATCTCACCCCCACAGAGCGGACACTTTACATCGCGGATCACTTTCTGTTCCACGCTGTCAAAATCAAATACAATATTCGTCTTTCCCTCTTCGGTTTTCTCCAGTTTCAGACAGGCGTCAAATTTTTTACCGGTTTTTGATTTAAAACCGCGCAGGGTATCTGTGTGACCATCCGTCAGGAGCTGCTTTACCGCAGTAACCGGCAGGGTTTTTCCGGCGATCGTTCCAATGGAAAACCGGCAGCTGTTCTCATCGTCCGGTGAAAAGTTTACACATCCATAGCCGAAAGATGTCTTTTTCATCTGTCCGCCACATACCGGGCACTTTACCTCCGGAATAATTTCCGGCTCTACGTCTGAAAAATTAAATGCAATATTAACTTTTCCGTTTTCATCTTTATCTACCTTAAGTTTTGCATCGAACCGTTTGCCTGCCTTGGATTTAAACCCGCGAATGGTCTGGGTATGCCCCTGTTCGATAAGTTCTTTTACCTGTTCCTCGCTCAGCTGAACACCTGCAATTTCGCCAATATTAAAATTACATCCTGATTTATCATTCTTGTAATTTGCACATCCATAGCCAAATGGCGTGGTTACAAGTTCTCCACCGCATGCCGGACATCTGACACCGATCTTTCTTCTCGCACCGGCACCTCTTGCATGTTTCCCGGCAAAATTACTGATGCGTTCCGCAAGCGGTTCCCGCAGATCCTGTCCGATCATCTTTTCCGTTTCGGTCCGGATGAAATCTTCCAGTTTCGTCCGGTAATCCCAGAAATCCACGGTTCCCTGTGTAATTCCATCAAGTCCCTTTTCCCAGGAAGCTGTCATCTTCGGGTTCAAAAGCGCCGGGACGGTCATGCTCACCACCTCAAATACCATCTCCCCGAGATTTTCCGGTGTGAGCACCTGCGTCCGTTTATTCAGATTGAGATAATGGATGCGGACCAGTTTCTTGATAATTTCCGCACGGGTGGCCGAGGTACCGATTCCCGAACCTTTAATCTGTTCCCGAAGCTCCTCGTCCTCAATCAGCTGTCCTGCATTTTCCATGGCAAGCACCATGGAACCGGAGGTGTACCGCTTCGGTGGTGAAGTTTTTCCCTCTTTCACCTCATATCCATCCACGGAAATCTCATCGCCCTTTTTCAGCCGGTCTGCCAGATGCAACAGTTCCTTTGGATCCGTATCTTCTTCCTCTTTCTTTGGAACCCCCGCAATTTCTAAATAACCGGGTGTCTTTAACACACGTGCGGACGCATAAAAACGTTCCTTCTTTTCCCCCACATCCACAGCAACCGTCATTTTTACATTCTGATATTCTGCCGCCGGATAAAACACACTAAGAAATCTCCGCACAATCAGATCAAATACCGATTTCTGCAGAGCATTCAGTTTCCCAAGCTCCGTGAGCTGACCGGTCGGAATGATCGCATAGTGGTCTGTCACTTTAGCATCATCGGTATACTGCGTTCCTGCAATATTTCCATACAGCTTTCTGTCGAGAATCTGCTCCACAAAATCCGAAGTCGGCTCATATCCCCGCAGACGGCTGATATTTTTATGGATTTCCTTTGCCACCGGAGTGGAAAGCACACGCGCATCGGTACGCGGATACGTTGTCAGTTTCCGTTCATACAGATCCTGCGCCACCTGTAAGGTTTCATCCGGGCTGATCTTGAATCGTTTTGCACATTCTGCCTGCAGCTCTGCCAGATTAAACAGTAACGGCGCCCGTTTTCTGGAAATATTCTTTTCCATGGATTCCACAATCGCAGAATGTCCCTGCACGCGGTCAATCAATGCCAGTGCATCCTTCTTTTCCCGAAATCCGTTTTCCTTATACAAAAGCGGCGATGCAAAGTACCCTGATCCCTCGACGGCTTTCCACTCACCCTGGACATGTGCATCTGTAAAATTTCCGACAACACGGTAAAACGGTGTCTCCTTAAAATTGCGGATCTCGCGCTCACGGATCACGACCATCCCAAGCACACAGGTCATCACGCGCCCGACCGCAATAGCGGTGTAGGAACGTGTTCCCGCCGCATTGTTTAACAACCCTCCATATTTTACCGACATTACACGGGAAAAATTAATGCCCATGGCATAATCTTCAATGGTACGCATAATACCGGATTTTCCGAGATTTTCATAGGCAGACATCGGTTTTGCTTCCCGGATTCCCCGTTGGATCTCTTCCTCTGTCTGCGAATCGATCCAGACCCGGAGTTCCTCCATGCCGTCTCGCACACCGCCGAAATTGCGGATATTTTCCTCAATCGTCTGTCCTTCTTTTCCGGCATCTCCTGCCCAGTAGACACGGTCGATATCCTCGCGCATCAACATTCCGTGAACCACATCATACTGCCGGCTGACATCTTTGATCACATCATATTTATATTCTTTTGGAAGAAATGGCAGATCTTCCAGTTTCCACTTTTTGTATTTTATATCATAACTTTCCGGATATACCATGGCTACCAGATGTCCCACGCACCAGGTGATCACATATTTCTGGTTTTCCAGATAGCCATCTCTGCGGCCCCCGCTTACCCCGAGAACTTTTGCAAATTCCTGGGCAACCGACGGTTTCTCCGTTATGATCAGTGACTTTCCCATCTTCTATCCCCTATTGGCAAACTTTTTCTATAATTCGTTCATATCAATCAGCTCAAACCGGTCATCCGTTTTGGCATGCTCCGCCAGCATCGGTTCAAACCGCGTTGCAGAGAATAAAAAAATATGCTCCGAACGGATTTTTGCCTTTTCCATGTTCTGATACAGTTCCTCGCACATCTGCGATGTCAGCTGTGGCTGATCCCAGTTACATAGTCCCACAATATTTCTGCGGTCTGTGCTCTGGGCAATAATATCAATGTTTCCTGTCTTTCCAACCCAGGTTCCGATCTTATGAACTGGAAACGGCATGCGTCCCATCTGATTCAAAAGCATCATATACTCCATGCAGACATTCCGGAAATAACGTTTCAGATACGTGCCAAGTTCCGGTGCAATGTAACGGTCGTAAAATTCATACGGTTTCAGCAGATAAAGATCCGACATGTGGGGAAATACAAATTTAAACCAGAAATTAATAAATGTATCTTTGATCTGGTATACCCCTTTTTTGGCATTCTCCCAGCCACCGGTCTGAAATGACTGCACTTTCTCTACAATATCAAAATGGCTGAGATTTTTCATATAAACACTGATCTTTGCACGGGAATATCCGGTTTTCAAATACAGGTCATTCAGTTTATTATATCCCTGTGCAATTGCAGATAAAATTGTGTTATAGACGGAAAGTTCACGCAGTTCTGCCGAAATTTTCTGTTCTGCCATATGAAACAGATATCCCCCCTCCGTCAGCACAAGCCGGTAAATATTCTCCCTGTATGAAATTTCCGGATTCCATGCTTCCATAAATCCCGGCACCCCACCGATGGTTCCATAAATACGGATACAGTCGCTGACCGAAAGTGCCGGAAATGTCCGGACAACTTCCAGGAAATTCAGATCTTCCACTTTATGCAGTACATCAATACGACGGAATCCGTCCCCGAACGCATCTTTTGCATCCTGCGTAGCCCATACAATGGAAGAAGACGCCAGAATGATCATCACCGGTCCCGGATAAAGCCGTTTCATCTTTAATTTTAAAATACTTTTGACAAATTCCGGATCTCTTTTAATTGCATACTGTGCCTCATCAATCACAATCACCAATTTTGATGCATCTCCGCTTTTTACCCGGTTAAAAAATTCATCATAGGAATACCTGCTCAGCTTCATCTGAAAAGCATTTTGAATTTCTTCTCCCATTTTCTGCATCTGTTCCTGTGCGGAAAGCTGTCTGCACCGATAATAAAAATACTTTTTCCCCACACAGAATTCTTTGATCAGCTGTTCTTTCCGGCAGTCCATCCCACCATACAAAAGCATCAGCTGGTTTCCTGATTTTTCATACCAGCCTTCCAGTTCTTTGAGATCTGTTTTTTTTGCGTTCATCCCGATTCCTCCGTACAAAATTCCTTCTGCTAAAAGAAATTATATCACTGATTAATATCTCTCACAAGGTTTTCGGCAAAAAGAAAGAAGTGCAGTTTTTGCACTTCTCTCCAAAAATCCGTATTTCAATTTAATACTTATTTCTTTGTGATATATCCCTGTGCCTTTAACAGCTCTGCACATAAAACTGCACCACCGGCTGCACCACGAACGGTATTGTGAGATAATCCAACGAATTTCCAGTCATATACGGTATCCTCTCTCAGACGTCCGACAGAGATTCCCATGCCATGCTCAAAGTTTACATCCAGGCTGACCTGCGGACGGTCGTCCTCTTCTAAGTACTGGATGAAATGTTCCGGTGCACTTGGGAGCTTCAGCTCCTGTGGCACACCACTGTAATTCTTCAGTGCTTCGATCAGCTGCTCTTTGGTAGGTTTCTTCTTGAATTTAACAAATACAGCTGCTGTATGTCCGTTTAATACCGGCACACGGATACACTGGCAGGTAATGACTGGTGAAGTTGCAGGAACAATCTGCTTCTTCTCATCATCTACATGCCCCCAGATACGCAGAGGCTCTTTCTCAGACTTTTCTTCCTCACCACCGATGTATGGAATAATGTTTCCAAGCATCTCTGGCCAGTCCTTGAACGTCTTTCCTGCTCCGGAAATAGCCTGATAGGTAGTGGCAACTACTTCATACGGCTCAAACTCTTTCCATGCAGTCAGAACCGGCGCATAACTCTGGATGGAGCAGTTTGGCTTTACTGCTACGAAACCGCGCTTTGTACCAAGACGCTCTTTCTGATACTTGATAACTTCCATGTGCTGTGGATTGATTTCTGGAACTACCATCGGCACATCCGGTGTCCAGCGGTGGGCACTGTTGTTGGAAACAACCGGTGTCTCTGTCTTTGCGTAATCTTCCTCGATCTTTTTGATCTCTTCTTTGGTCATGTCTACAGCAGAAAATACAAAGTCGACCTGAGAAGCTACCTGCTCTACCTCATTTACATTCATTACTACAATATTCTTTACAGCTTCCGGCATTGGAGTATCCATTTTCCAACGATCTCCTACTGCCTGCTCATAAGTCTTTCCTGCACTTCTTGGGCTTGCTGCAATCGTGGTAACCTCAAACCATGGATGATTCTCCAGCAAAGAGATAAATCTCTGTCCTACCATACCTGTTCCGCCAAGGATACCAACTTTTAACTTCTCACTCATTTTTCCAATCTCCTCTGTTCTTTTCTTTATACGCGGACACCTGTCTTTTACAGAAAAACATTTTTGTTTTTTGTCCGCGTTACACGAACATGTGTCTTTATAGGAAATATATTACTTGAAACCAGGTAAAATTACAAGGAACAAATTGTCCTAAATAAATAAAATATTCCTCAAATATATGTAGGACTTGCACAATCTGAAATACCGACTAAGCGGTATTTCAGGCAATATATCAGAGATGTACCGCAATTACGTACATCGCATCGACAAGCGATTCTGCATGCGATGTGCTCCTTTTGTCTCATTTTTTCTCCAGATATGCCTCTTCGATTGCGATCACTTTCTTCATCGCCTCTTCCCCTGGTGCACCGATCGTCAGACGCTTGTTGACACAGGTTTCCATGGAGATTGCATCATAGACATCCTCCTCAAATACCGGAGAAAACTGTTTTAATTCTTCCAGACTCATATCGTCAATCGGCATCTGTTTGTCCAGACAGTACAAAACAATACGTCCGATAATTCCATGCGCATCGCGGAACGGAACCCCGTGATTTACAAGATAATCGGCAGCATCCGTCGCGTTGGTAAAGCCGTGTGCGGCACTCTTTCTCATAACATCCTTATTGAATTTCATGGTATCAAGCATGCCCGTGAATAACGCAATACAGCCTTTCGTTGTGTCAATGGCATCAAAGGAAAGTTCCTTGTCTTCCTGCATGTCTTTATTGTAAGCAAGCGGAATCCCCTTCATCGTGGTCAGAAGCGACATGAGCGCGCCATACACACGCCCGGTCTTGCCTCGGACAAGTTCTGCAATATCCGGATTTTTCTTCTGTGGCATGATACTGCTTCCGGTACTGTATGCATCATCAATCTCTACAAATTTGTATTCGTTGGAATTCCAGATGATGATTTCCTCGGAGAAGCGGCTTAAATGCATCATAATGGTTGCCATGGCAGACAGATATTCGATCAGGTAATCGCGGTCGGAAACACCGTCCATACTGTTTAAGGTCGGTCCGTAAAAGCCAAGAAGCTCTGCAGTATATTCGCGGTCAAGCGGATAGGTTGTTCCTGCCAGTGCGCCGGAACCGAGCGGGCAGTAATTCATGCGCTCGTAAATATCGTGCATACGGGAACGGTCACGCTTAAACATTTCAAAGTACGCCCCCATATGATGTGCGAGTGTGATCGGCTGCGCTTTCTGCAAATGGGTAAATCCTGGCATAATCGTCTGCGTATTTTCTTTCATAATGCGAAGCAGTACCTGCAGCAGCTGTTCCAGCAGTTCATCCGTCTCAAGAACCTGCTGCCGGGTATACAGACGCATGTCCAGTGCCACCTGATCATTTCTGCTTCGTCCGGTATGCAGTTTCTTTCCGGTATCTCCCAGACGGTCAATAAGGTTTGCTTCCACAAAACTGTGAATATCCTCATATTCCGAAGTGATGGCAAGCTTTCCGCTCTCCACATCCGCAAGAATTTCCTGTAAACAGGAAACAATCGCCTGCATCTCTTCCTGTGTCAGAATGCCCTGCTTTCCAAGCATACGCACATGTGCAATGGAACCCTCAATATCCTGCTTGTAAAATTTCTGATCAAACGAAATGGATGCATTAAAATTGTAAACCAGCTGGTCTGTCTCCTTCGTAAATCTTCCGCCCCATAACTGTGCCATATCTAAATTCCTCTCTTTCTTAAATTCTTTGTTTTATTTTTATAAAATCTGTTCTTCCTGCTGTCTGCGCAGTACAATTTCACGGTCGCGGTCACGCTTGGAATACACACACCCACAGTAGTACTGCCGGTACATGTGATACTCCTTAGAAATTTCGGTCGACTTTTTATAGCCTTCCTTCTTTTTAAAATCCGAAAACAGATAACGGACACCAAAGGTATCTGCCAGTTCTGCTCCGATCTGATTTAACTTTTCCGCATTTTTCAGCGGACTGATGGATAGTGTTGTCGTAAAGAAATCAAATCCGTGCGCTTTTGCATAGGACGCAGCCTCAGAAAGCCGCAGCCGGTAACAGGCAAAACAGCGCTCTCCCCCTTCCGGGATCTCTTCCATGCCCTTTGCCATATCGTAAAACCGCTGTGTATCGTATGCACCTTCCACAAAAGAAACCGGATATTTTGTAGGAAACTCAGCAATAAAACGTTCCTGCTCCTTTGCCCGCATATGATATTCTTCCGGCGGATAAATATTGGGATTGTAATAAAATACCGTTACATGGAAATGTTCTGCAAGACATGCAATACAATAAGAACTGCACGGTGCACAACAGCTGTGCAAAAGGAGGCTTGGAGCCTCCCCTGCCGTACAGTTTTCACGGATCAGATCTTCCATTATTTTCTGATAATTTTTTTTATTCATCTTTCATCTGTATACATCTGATTAAAAATTTCTTTTCCGGTCTGCGTCCGGAAAATTTGCTGATATGCCTGTTCAATTCCGTGACGATTGACGTCATCTTCATATAAATTGACCAGAAAATCTGCCTCCACCAGAATCTGATAATCCAGTCCTTCGATATTATCATATGTATGATGATGTCCGATCAGATAGCAGATACGGTCGATCAGATAATTTTCAATTCCCACATCGGAAAGCATTCTCTGTGCCACAATCGGTCCTTCCTGCTCCTGCAGCTTTCCGTCACACCGTCCATACTTTTCTTCTGCCGGACGGATTCCAATGTCATGGGTATAAGCGGCTGCTTCCAATATAAAAAGGGATGTCTCGTCAAGCCCTTCTTTTGTTCCGATGATTCTTGCGAAACTATGCACTTTCATGAAATGCTGAATCCGTTTCGGATCTCCGGAAAAAAAGGCGATCATCTGTAAAAACAGCTCATCCAGCTGTTGCCTGCTGTAATAACTACTGTCACTACTGTCCATTGTGTGTTTCTCCTTTATCTAACATCTGCAGTGCAAACGTCGCTGCAATGTAAACAACCTGTCTCTTATACACATCTGACGCTGCCGACGAAGAGGATAGTGTAGATCTAGGTGGTCGCCGTATTATTAAAAAACAAAAAAAAAACAACAAAGATAGACACAAGAAGATTCGCAAACACAAGAAGAAGATA
>OJJW01000443.1_pt1 | contig 11078 bp, 9 predicted proteins | sample 1596331 | NCBI WGS metagenome assembly OJJW01 (sample SAMEA4350156, study PRJEB24818) | metagenome | biome: human; feature: gut; material: faeces | place: Denmark | collected 2013-09 | reverse complement strand
AGCTCAAGCCCATAAGGAGGGCCTACGAGGCATGGGTCGAGGCCGGACTTCCGCTCGATTGGGACAGGCAGGCCTTCGAGGCCGAGCGCAAAATGGATTCTAAAAAACACCTTGCCAAATAGGAGCGTCAGGACGCAAAGAGGCTCCGCAGCGCGAAGCGCGATGCGGAGCCTCTTTGCATGTCCGAGGACGTTCCGGAGAGAAGTCCCCGTCCCGCCCCCGGATTCCCGGTGGGAGTTCTAGACCTTGTCGGCCTTAGTACATACCGCCGCCCTGCTGACCAGCGGTGGCAGCAGCGATAGCATCCTCAAGCTGAGTGTTCTTGGGCACATCGGAGACAGTGGCCTCGGTGATGAGAATCAGGCTGGCGACAGAAGCAGCGTTCTGCAGGGTGACGCGGCTGACCTTGACGGGGTCGAGGACGCCCATCTCAATCATGTCGCCCCACTCGCCGTTGGCAGAGTTGAGACCCTGGCCGGCAGGCAGCTCGGCAACCTTGTCGACCACGACAGCGCCCTCAAAGCCAGCGTTCTTGGCGATGGTAGCGACCGGAGCGGCCAGAGCCTTCTTGACGATGTCGACACCGATCTTCTCCTCGGGGTCGTCAAGCTCAACGGCGTCGAGCGCAGGAGCAGCGTCCATGAAGGCGACGCCGCCACCGGCGACGATGCCCTCCTCGACAGCAGCGCGGGTAGCCTGCAGGGCGTCCTCGACGCGATGCTTGATCTCCTTGAGCTCGGACTCGGTAGCAGCGCCGACCTTGATGACGGCAACGCCACCGGAGAGCTTGGCCAGGCGCTCCTGGAGCTTCTCACGGTCGAAGTCAGAGGTGGTGTTCTCCATCTCACCCTTGATCTGAGCGATACGAGCGTCGATGGCCTCCTTGGAGCCAGCGCCGCCGACGACGACGGTGTTGTCCTTGGAGATGGTGACGGACTTAGCGGTACCGAGCATATCGGCGGTGATGTCAGCGACCTTCACGCCCAACTCGTCCAGGGCAGCCTGGCCACCGGTGAGGACGGCGATGTCCTCGAGGATGCGCTTGCGGCGATCGCCGTAGCCCGGGGCCTTGACGGCGCAGACGTTGAGGGCGCCACGGATCTTGTTGAGGACCAGGGTAGGCAGAGCCTCGCCGTCGATGTCCTCAGCGATGATGAGCAGGCCGCGGCCAGCGCGCTGGACAGCCTCGAGAACGGGCATAATGTCCTGAACGCTGGAGATCTTCTGGTCGGTGATGAGGATGTACGGATCCTTCATCACGGCCTCCATGCGGTCGTTATCCGTGACGAAGTAAGCGGAGACATAGCCCTTGTCGAACTGCATGCCCTCGACGGTGTCGATGGTGATGTCGAACGTCTGGGAATCCTCGACGGTGATGACGCCGTCCTTGCCCACGACCTCCATGGCCTCGGCGATCTTCTCGCCGACCTCGGGGTCACCGGCGGAGATGGTACCGACGGAAGCGATCTGCTCCTTGGTCTCGACCGGCTTGGCCTGCTTCTTCATCTCGGCGACGGCGGCGTTGACGGCCTTATCGATGCCGCGACGGATGGCCAGCGGGTTGGCGCCAGCGGCGACGTTACGCAGGCCGTCGTTGACGATGGCCTGGGCGAGCAGGGTTGCGGTGGTGGTGCCGTCACCCACGGTGTCGTTGGTCTTGGTGGCGACCTCCTTCACCAGCTGAGCGCCCATGTTCTCGATGTTGTCCTCGAGCTCGATCTCCTTGGCGACAGAAACGCCGTCGTTGGTGATGGTCGGGGCACCGAACGTGCGCTGCAGCGCAACGTAGCGACCCTTGGGGCCCATGGTGACGGTAACGGCGTCGGCCAGAGTGTTGACGCCCTTGGCAAGCTTAGCGCGGGCATCGGTGTTGAACGTAATGTTCTTTGCCATGGTAGGTAATCCTCCAAAAGAAATGTGACTCGCGTCGCCGCTTCCGAGTCCTATGCGGCGGGCGCGTTCAAAGACGAATCAGAGATTCTGACGAGACTAGGCCTCGACGACAGCGTAGATGTCGTCGGCGCGCATCAGCAGATACTTCTCGCCGTCGACCTTGACCTCGTTGCCACCGAACTTACCGTAGATGACAACGTCGCCAACCTTGACGTCCATGGGGATGCGCTCACCCTTGTCGTTGACCTTGCCGGCGCCCACGGCAACGATAATGCCGCGCTGCGGCTTCTCCTGAGCGTTGCTGGCGATGTACAGACCAGAAGCGGTCTTCTGCTCGGCCTCGTCGGGCTTGACCAGAACACGATCTGCAAGCGGCTTCAAAGACGACATGCTTGTCTCCTCCTTTTTGGGCCGCGCGGTTATACCACGCGAATTAACCCTTTTTGTTTGCGTACGCGTTGAATGGTACCCACGAATGGCGGGTTATACAACACGGAGTCAAAAAATCTTATTTTTTGGCACTTAGATTTTCTGAATGCCGGGGGATAACTTAGCGATGCCTCCCGTGTGGCTCCGGAGGGGCGGGGCGTAAGGTTTCCTGCTCGGGCAGTCCTGCTCGCACGAAGGCCACATTAAGTGGCCTTCGGCTCGTGCGGAACTCGCGATAAACCTTATGCCCCGCCCCTCCGGAGCCACACGGGAGGCAGGCTAACTAATTCGGGCCCGACATTCAGAAAAGTCAGTGCAGCAAAATGGCGATGCGGATAGGAACGTGGGTATGGTTTTCGCTGCGCGCACGGGTCCCCTGGGAAGCACCGTGCATTTTTGGGAGTATTCAGCAAGCCAGGACGGCTGCATACGCGCCGGACATACCTTATTGGTCCCAAGAACGCCTTCAGCGGGCGGTTTTGGTCGGTGGGCAGACCCCGTTGGGACAAATGGGCGTACTTCGCGCCGTACCGGAGCCCAAAATGACGTCAATCTCCGCAACGTTACTCAGCCGCAGCGGCACCGGCAGAGCTCGTGGTGCTGAATACTCCGTTTTTTGCACGGCACGGGCGGGGGTACATCAGGATCAGGAAGAACATCCCAGCCTTTTTATGCAATCTGTAATGGGAAGTATGCAAAACACTAAGAGTCAGCATTGCTGATGTCCAAATTGAGCGCACGAGACAGCAGCACCTCAACCCCGCGCCCAAATCCAACAGAGCGGGGACGCTCCTAACGAACCCCCATCGGCAAACAAATGCGGCTCGAGCGCCATCCCAAAATAGACTGCCCGAGCCGCGTTTAACGGTGCGGTATGAACGTCAGCGCTCGTAAATCAAGTTGCCTGCCAGGTAGGTGGCCTGAACCTTAGTGGTCTGGAGCTCTTGGGGATCGATGATGAGCGGGTTTTGGTCCAGGACTACCAGGTCGGCATACTTGCCGGGCTCCAAGCTGCCGAGGTTTTGCTCGTCGCCTGCCGCGTAGGCGCTGCCCAGGGTGTAGTTGCGCAGAGCTGTTGCCGCATCGATACGCTCGCTCGGTAACCAGCCGCCCTCGGGCCAGTGGCTTTTGGGGTCTTGGCGCGTGATGGCCGTGTAGAGCACGTTCATGCTGGTAACGGCTGTGATGGGACTATCGGTGCCGAAGGCTTGGCGGATGCCGCGCTGCTTATAGGTCGCAAACGGCCACATGATGCGGCTGCGCTCCAGGCCCAGATCGCGCTCGGGGCCGCCCGGGTCGAGTGTAATGTGACAGGGCTGGCTCGAGGCAACGACGTTAAGCTTGCGTAGACGATCGATGTCCTCGGGCAAGAGGTTCTCCAGGTGCTCGAGCGTGTTATGGCCGTGCTGGGGCAGGCCGTACAGGTCGGCGGCCTCCTCGAAGATATCCAGCGCGGCATGAATCGCACCGTCGCCGATGACGTGGATGCGCACGGTATGGCCGCGCTCCGCGGCCGCCAGAACCAGCTTGCGCATGCGCTCGGCAGGAACCGTCAGGCGACCTTGATCGCCCGGGAAGCGCGGGTTGGTATAGGACTCGGTGAGATAGGCCGTGTGTTCGCTCGACACGCCGTCGAAGAACTGCTTAAAGCCTGGCGCCGAAAGCAGCGCGTTGTTCGCGTAACGTACCTGCAGCTCTTCCAAGCGCGATTGGTCATCCAGCAGCGTGGGAAACAAATGGGCTCGGATGCCCAACTTGCCGGCTGCCTGCAGTTTGTCGTAGACGTCGTCGCGGATAAAATCGCAGCCCGGCATGGGCATGAGCGACATATCGCATATCGAGGTGATGCCCTGCTCGGCCATCCGCCTCATTTGATCGGCGTAAGCGCTTGCGATGCGATCCTCGCCCAGCCACTCAAGGCAGCGCGGTAGCAGCTGCATGGCAGCCGCCTCGTGAGCAATACCCGTGAGCTCGCCGTTTGCGTCCTTGTCGTAGCTACCGCCCGCTGGTGGCTCGCTGTCGCGCGTGACGCCGAGTGCATCGAGTGCGCGGCTGTTGAGCCACAGCGTGTGCCCGTCGCCCGAATACATAACACAGGGACGATCGGGGAATGCCACATCGAGCGACGCCTTGGTAGGATGCTCGGGCGGGTCCCAACGGTAGTCGCGCCAGCCCTGCGTCACAACCCAAGCGTCGTCGGGCAGGTCCTGGGAAAACTCGAGCGCATGTTGCACCAGCGCCGCCTCGGACGTGCCCATATCCATGAGCATGTACGGTGAGGAACCGACCGAGGTATGGAAGAAGTGCAGATGAGCGTCATGGAAACCGGGGCAGACAAACTGCTCGCCGTAGTCGATAACCGACGTAGCGGCAGGAGCGGCGGCGATCACGTCATCGGGCGCACCGACTGCGACGATACGGTCGCCTGCGATGGCAATCGCCAGCTCGCGGGTGGTATCGATGCCGTCTTGCGCGGTAAAGACGTTCTTGGAGCGGATAATCCGATCGATATGTTGCATGGGCATCCCCATCTCTGGCAGGAAATTCAACACCCCCGAGTGTACTCCCCCGCCCTTGTAACAAAACCCCAAGCGGCAAACGGCAACTTTACCAGCCCTAGCGGCAGGTGGCATACTGGAGAGAGCCTGTACGATTTTGCGATCAACCCAGCAAGGAGCAAATCGACCATGACGAAGACCAAGGCACAGCAGATTATGGCGGCGACCGAGGCTCGCGCGGCTGACGACGTCACCGCAGCCATCAAAGATATCGCTACCGAGTTTGAACCATATATCATCAAGCAGCGCCGGCACTTCCATAAGCACCCGGAGCTGAGCCTTGCCGAGGAGCGCACGACTTCCGACATCGCCAACCAGCTCGACGCCATGAATATCCCCTACGAGCGTCCGCTCAAGACCGGCTTGGTGGCAACGCTTCGCGGTACCGCGCCGGATGCCTACCGCGAGGACGGCACGCCACGCCGCCGCATCCTGCTGCGCGCCGACATCGACGCCCTGCCCGTCACCGAGCAGACCGGCGAGGAGTTCGCCAGCGTCAACGAGGGCTGCATGCACGCCTGCGGCCACGACTGCCATATCGCCATGATGCTCGGAACGCTGCAGATCCTGCGCCATATGACCGACGACATCCACGGCGAAGTCCGCATCGTCTTCCAGCCCAGCGAGGAAAACGGCCAGGGCGCCAAGCTCATGATCGGCACGGGCGTGCTCGACGGCGTCGATGGTGCCTACGCCGCGCATATCTGGAGCGAAGTCGACGCCGGCACCGTGAGCTGTGAGCCCGGCCCGCGCATGGCAAACACCGACTGGTTCCGCATCGATGTCCGCGGCACCTCGTGCCATGGCGCCATGCCCCAGCGCGGCCACGACGCCGTTATGGTGGCTGCCGAGATCGTCAACGCCCTGCAGACCATCGTCTCGCGCGAGATCAGCCCCTACGAGCCGGCTGTCATCACCGTCGGCGAGCTGCACGGCGGCACCGCGCGCAACGTTATCGCCGGCACGGCCTACCTCGCCGGCACGGTGCGCACCTATGGCGACAAGACGCACGAGGAAATGCCCGAGCTTATGCGCCGCATCGTGGAGCACACCGCGGCAGCCCTGGGCGCAGAGGCCGAACTTACCGACTACACCATCGCCAACTACAAGGTCGAAAACGACGTCGCCTCGAGCGAGCGTTGTCGTCAGGCCGTGGTCAAGTGCTTGGGCCCCGCGGGCGAAGGCCATTATCGCGGCACGCTTTCGGGCGAGGACTTCTCGGAGTACCTGCGCCGCGTGCCGGGCGTGCTCGCCTTTGTTGGCACGCGCAACCCCCAGATTGGCGCCACGTACGCCCAACATTCTTGCTTCTATAAGATCGACGAGAGCGTGCTCGCCAAGGGCTCCATGGTAGCCGCTCAGTATGCCATCGACTTTTTGGCCGAGCCCACGCAAGAGGAGCTCGACGGCCCCACGATCGCCGCGGTTGCCGAGACCAACCCCGACTTGGCCGCCAAGCTGCGCTCTGCCAAGGCCACGGCCGCTGAGGCGCGCGACGCCATGCACGATGCTCGCACCGCCCGCCATGCTGCAATCAAGGGCATCCACGATGCGCGGGCTGCCGCTCGCCACGAGGAAAAGCGCGACGAGTAGCCGTCACGCCCATCCATAACAGCCTGGCTAAAGCAAAGCGGGGGCGGACGTTATCTCAACGTTCGCCCCCGCTTATGTGTCGACCGTTTTTCTAGCGCGTCCTCCGTCACGCCAGGTAAGAGCGAAGGATGGTGAGCCAGCGTGGGGGTTCGAGGTGGATGATATCGTCGGGAACTCCGGCGGGCGCATAGCCGCCAAAGAGCAGACCGGCATCTGCCGGATTGACGAGGCGCACGATCCATACGACGACGACCAGCACGCACAACACGGTGACCGCAATGTCGATACCACGCTTTAGCTTGCTCGATGCCACCTCCTCGCGCACGAACGCGAGCACAAACGCAATCGGCACCACCCAAAACAGCGGATGGTAGGCAAAGGCAGCCGCATAATCGAGGCGCAGCGCCGCCAGCCACGCCCTCGTCATGCCGCATCCCGGACAAGGAATGCCCGTCATCAATCGAAAAATGCAGCCAATGTCGAGCAGGTAGAGCGCGAGCCAGGCGACAAAGAGCGCGCCGGTGCAAAAAAGGGCGCGGCGAAGGAGCTCTGCCGTGCCCCTATGTCCCTGGAAGCTGTTCACGCCGCCCTTATTGTTAGGCACGAGCGCCAAGGCGAGTGTTGTAAGCCGTTGCCATGGCATTGGTATTATTGATGACGATGTTCATAGCGAAGATGGGACCAAGGCCGCACAGGAGCGCGCCGAAGATCTGCCACAGAAGAACGGTGGTGCCGTTTTCCTGGAACACCAGGCCGTAGCGAGGAGCGTTGGCCTGCAGGCGGTTGCCAATCTTGTAATACCAGTAGTACGCGTAGAAGCCGCAGGTCACAAACGATAGAAGGATGAATTCCGCCAGACCCGGCGTGTAATCGCCGTCATCCTGACACAACGTGTTGACGTCGCGTGCCAAGCAATACAGGAAGTAGAACGAATAGATACCGCAGGTCACAAGAGAGAGCAGCAGCCAGCCGATCAGGCTGCGGTCAGCCTTAATGGGGTCATAGCCCATCGGAGCGGATGCGGACTGTTGGGCGTATTGACCGGTGTACTGCTGCTGAGGCTGGGGCGCGGGCTGAATAGCCTGGGCCGGAGCGGGCTGGGGCTGCGGGGCCGCAGCGGCAGAAGCGGCACCAACGGCGGATCCGCAAACAGGGCAGAATTTGGCATCATCCGAAATGGGAGAACCACAAGTGGGACAGAACATGAGCCTCTCCTTTTCCTAAGGCGTCGCACGCCTTCAAACCTTACACGTCTACGTTCTCAACAATAGCCGCGACGTTGTTGCGCAACATTGACCAATTTCCGAGAAATTTTGCTGCAACCGTTTTCCCAGGCATTTTCTTGCTTTCGCAGTAGAAAAAGGCACCCCGGGCTCAGTTGCCCAGGGCGCCTCGACCGGCTATTCGGTTTGATTGTTTTCGGCAGCAGGATTATCGCCCGGCTCATCCGCCGGCGTGGCAACGGCATCCCAATCGGGCTCCGCAGGCGTCGCCTCGGACGCCGGTGCGGGGACAGGAGCAGGTGCCGGGGCAGGGGCAGGCGCGGGTGCCGGGGCAGGTGCAGGCGCGGGCGCCGGGGCAGGCGCAGCACCAGTGGCTGCCGTGGGATTGAATCCCGCAGGAGCAGGCTTCTTCTCACCCGGGAGCACAAAAGTCAAAACGTCGTCCTTGTCCTCATCGGCCCATTCGCTTGCATAACGTGCAGCCCAATAGCCAACGGCACGGTGCTTGAGCATCTTGCCAAAGACCGTAAGGAACACCGTGACGAATGCAATCAGCACCAGGAACAATACGAGCGTGACACCACCGGCGGTAACAATCGCCTCGATACCCGTGGGGCGATAGTAATAGCCGTACGCGCCAATTCCGGCGATGGCACCAAAGACAGCTGTCAAGATCCACGTAATGGCGTTGGAAACCAGGCCCGTCAAAAACTCGGGAAGGAACGAAGCACAGAACAGCTTGGTCTTGTTGTGCTTAAAGGCCGCCCAGACCTTATCGAGCGAAAACGCGCTCTCGACGCGCCCGGTCACCGCAAAGTGCATCACGGCAATGTCGGCGAACATCTTAAAGAAGACACCCAGAATCGCCGAGGCAATTAGCGCCAGGACAAGCAGGCCAAGCGAGCCAAACAGCGCAGCCTCGAGCGCATAAGAGCCGTAATAAGAATACGAGCCCGCGGCGCCAATTACCACGCCCTCCGCCAGCGAAAGCACTACACCGATAATGGGAATGGCAGCGATAACCTCGAGCACGACCGAAATAACGCTCGAAAAGATTCCGAGACCAAACGACGTGGAACGCATCAACGGACGACCCATGCCGTCATCGATCTTAAGCGACAGGTCGCGACCCCACTCGATGCCAAAGCCCGAACCGCACACGCTCGCCACGTAGGCAGCCAAAAAGCCGATGGCAGCCGCAATACCGCCGATAACGGGGATGAACAGCACGAGTACCGACACGACACAGATAAGCGCCGGCAAAAAGGCAATCTGGCACACGCGCTGCAGCACGCCCGGAGTCTTGGTCATATCCTCAAACGCCTGAGCCGTGCAGCCCTTGGACGCGTTCGCGACAGGTTGAGGAACAAACTGCTGAGGCTGAGGCTGACCCTGAGGGGCGGAAGCTGCAGCACCGGCATTGGGGGCACCACACACGCCGCAGAACTTGTCGTTATCGCCCATGGGGGCGCCACACTGCGAACAGAACATCGAAATCATCCCTTCGTATCTAGAGCGAATCACCTGGATCGCAAACGGTGTCTTTGGCATCATTATCGCCCAATGTGAGGACAAATACCCCAAGATGACCGATTTGCAACGCAGGTGGCTTTATTCAATGATTCGAAGGGTACGCCCGGGCTAGTTCGTGCCGCGGAAGCCCTTGCCGACGATTTCGGAGCTATCGACGATGGTGATGAAGGCGCCAGGGTCAATCTCGCGGGTATAGCGGCGCAGTTGCACTGCCTCGCGACGGCTCAGCACGCTCATGATCACCGTGACGCACTTGCCCGAGAAGGCGCCATAGCCACGGCTAATCGTTGCCGTGCGGTTGAGATGCTTGACGATAAACTCCTCGACCTTAAGGGGTTCGGAGCAAATGATCGTGCAGACCTTACGCAGGTGAATGCTCTCGATAGCCTTGTCGACCACAAGCGTCTTGGCAAACAGGCCGAGCACGCAGTACAGACCGACGCGCGGGCCATACAGGAAAGCCGCGATGGTCACGATGCCGATATCGACCAGCAACAGGGCACGGCCGATCTCGAGCGTCGTGCGGCGCTTGAGGATCATGGCAAGGATGTCGGTGCCGCCCGTCGAGGCGCCAATGTCAAAGACAATGGCACTGCCCAGCGCCGGCAAGATGACGGCAAAACACAGGTCGAGCCACATATCGCCCGTCATCGAAACATCCGACGGAATGAAGAGCTCAAACAGCGAGACGTAGGCCGAAAGCGCAAACGAGGCGAAGACGCTCCACAGGATTGCCTTGCGTTCCAAAAAGATAAAGCCCAAGACGACGAGAACCGCGTTGATAATCCACATAAAGACACCGACGGGCAGGGTCGGGAACAGCGTGGACAGAATGACCGACACGCCCGAGGTGCCGCCGAAGGCAAAGTGATTGGGGGTTTTAAAGGCCACGATGGCGAACGCCGTGAGGATCAGGCCCAGATTGAGCTCGGCAAAAAAGCGCGGAAAGCCTGGCTCCTGGCTGCGCTTGCGGCCGGCGCGCTCGCCGCGCTCGATATCGGTGCGATCGACCACGCGCTCCATCGGCACCACGGGAGGACGATGTAGCTCCTCGGCAGCTCGCGATGCCGCCTCTGCCGCGGCGGCCTCAATCGCCCATGCCTTGCTTTCTGTTTCGCGCTCGTCAGCCATTACGGCAACCCCTCGTTAACAATTTGGAAACAATGCGCCCATTAGGGTAACGCGGAACGCGACGATTGCAACCCCTAGTTAGACGAGTGGTATGCCTACATCGGGGGCATACAAATAACGGCCGGCCGCACATACATCCGTGCGACCGGCCGTTTGACGTTTTCGCAGATAAAATCTGCCAAAATAAACATCCCTTTTTGGTAGGTTACTCGTGCTGGTTGGTGCGGTGCTCGTACTCCTCGGGGGTGATAACATCCTCGATGCGCAGGTTGACGCCTGCCACCTCAAGGCCGGTCATCGCAGCCAGACGCTCGGTCACGCGCGCCTTAACGTCGTCGAAAATCGCGGGCGCATAGGCGCCGTACTCGATAATGACGGAAATGTTAACGACCACGCGGTTGTCATCGGTGACCTCGACTGTCACGCCCTTGGTCAGATTCTCGGCACCAAACTGCTCCTGCACAAAGTGCATGAGGTTGCCCTTCATGCCCAGGACGTGCGGTACCTCGCGGGTGGCCATGGCGACGATCTTCTCGATCACACCGCTGTCTCTTATACACATCTGACGCTGCCGACGAAGAGGATAGTGGAGATCTCGGTGGGAGCCCGAGCATTCAAAAAAAAAAAAAGAGTAAAGAAAACAGTGGCTTAGGAGGGAAAAGAGCAGTACAGGGAGATGAACTCAAGAGAGCGTGACGGTAGAAAGACAGGGGTAATA
>OJJW01000432.1_pt1 | contig 11188 bp, 8 predicted proteins | sample 1596331 | NCBI WGS metagenome assembly OJJW01 (sample SAMEA4350156, study PRJEB24818) | metagenome | biome: human; feature: gut; material: faeces | place: Denmark | collected 2013-09 | reverse complement strand
CCTTTCTTGGGTACATGGTTTGTAGTTTTTAGTCAACTCTATTATACCATATCCGGTGAGGAGTTATTTTAATTTGGTAACAAAAAATGCCGTATTTATGCGGTCTGTGGCGTTTCGCAAACGCCTAAATAGACATAAAAAAGAGAGGGGGAACATATGGAATTTAACGCAGTATATCATCAGGCGAGTGACAATTACTGTTATCCGCTGAATGAGGATGAGCTGATTATCAATATAAAAACGGGCTACGATGTAAAATCGGTATCCATTATACTCGGAGATCCGTTTGCCGCGGGAATATTAGGCGGCGGGGAGCACTGGGATGGAAAAAAGGAGCCGATCATATATAAAAAGCGGTTAAAAAATCAGATCTGGTGGACCACAACCGTGCGTCCGGAGTACAAGCGTCTGAAGTATTATTTTGAACTTCAGACAGGGGAGGAAAGCTGGTTTTATTTTGAAGACGGGTTTGTCAGCAGCGAACAGATGCATCTGGAGGGCAGAAGCCGTCAGTGCTTTGTTTTCCCGTGGATGAATCCCTGTGATGTACCGCGTACCCCGGCATGGGTCAATGATACCGTATGGTATCAGATTTTCCCGGATCGTTTCTGCAACGGAGATCCTTCCAATGATCCTGAGAATGTGGTTTTGTGGAGAGAGCATGGAAGCGTGACCAATGAGGAATGTTTCGGAGGAGATCTGGCGGGGATTACAGACAAGCTGGATTATCTGCAGAATCTGGGAATCAACGGTCTGTATCTGACACCGATCAACGAAGCTCCGTCAAATCACAAATACGATACCACGGATTATACGAAGATTGATCCGCGTTTTGGCGATGAGGAAACCTTTAAACACCTTGTGAAGGAAGCGCATAAGCGGGGCATCCGCGTAATGCTTGACGGTGTGTTCAATCATTCCGGATATTATTTCGCACCGTGGCAGGATGTGCTTGCAAAGGGACCGGAGTCGGAATATTATGACTGGTTTATGATCAATGAATGGCCGTTTGATAAAAACGGGCAGGCGGCAAAGAAGAAACAGTATTATACATTTGCCTTTTTTGATTCCATGCCAAAGATCAATACAAACAATCCGAAAGTACGCAAATATTTTGTAGATATTTGTGCCAACTGGGTGGAAAATTACGGAATCGATGGAATCCGTCTGGATGTGGCAAATGAAGTTTCCCACAGGTTCTGCAAAGAACTGCATGCGCGGGTCAAGGAGATCAACCCGGATATCTATATTCTCGGAGAAATCTGGCACAACGCGCTTCCGTGGCTGCGCGGAGATGAGTTTGATGCGGTAATGAATTATCCGCTTGGACAAAGTATCAAGGATTTCTGGATTGATAAGAGCCTGACGAATGAAGACTTTGAGTATACAATCAACCGCTGCTATACAAGCTATATGCAGCAGACCAATGATGTGCTGTTTAATCTGCTCGATTCGCATGATACCAAGCGGCTTCGCTCGGATGTGAAGAATCTGGATGAATATTTTGCACAGATTGCTGTGCTTTTTGCAATGCCGGGAAGTCCGTGCATTTACTACGGAACAGAAATTGCCATGGAAGGAAGCTATGATCCGGACTGCCGCAGATGTATGCCGTGGTCGGATATTGAGGCCGGAAAGTATGCAGAGCGCAGCAGGATCATATCTACACTGATTCATCTGCGCCGGCAGGAACCGCTCTTAAAAAGCCGTAATTTTCATTTTCCGAATGATTATGCAGCGTACAGGCGTGTGATCCAGTTTCAGAAAGTGGATTTTCCGGATTGTTATGTGGAAGTGCTGATTAACTGTTGTGAGGAAGATGTCGAGGTAGTGCCGCAGGGAGAAATTCTGCTTGAACGACATTACATAGATTCCACACTTTTGTCCAACGGTATTTTGATCCGCAGAATTCGAAAGTAAATAAAAAGAAAGAGGAATAACAGAAAATGGCTACATATGAGTTGTTAAAACAGGAAGGCAGTGCGAAACGTGCGGTGTTTCATACGGTGCACGGAGATATCCAGACGCCGGTATTTATGAATGTGGGAACGGTGGCCGCAATCAAGGGTGCTGTTTCAACAATGGATCTCAAAGAGATCAAATGTCAGGTGGAACTGTCCAATACCTATCATCTGCATGTGCGTCCAGGAGACAAGCTGATCAAAGAAATGGGCGGACTGCATAAGTTTATGGTCTGGGATCGTCCGATTCTGACAGATTCCGGCGGATTTCAGGTGTTTTCCCTGGCAGGACTCCGGAAAATTAAGGAGGAGGGCGTATATTTCCATTCCCATGTAGATGGCGCAAAGATCTTTATGGGACCGGAAGAGAGCATGCAGATCCAGTCAAACCTCGGATCGACGATTGCCATGGCATTTGACGAGTGTCCATCGAGTGTGGCAGAGCGCAGATATGTCGAAGATTCTGTTGCGCGTACGGCCCGCTGGCTGGAGCGGTGCAAAAAAGAAATGCAGCGTCTGAACAGTCTGGAAGATACGATTAATAAAGAGCAGCTGTTGTTTGGAATTAACCAGGGAGCAATTTTTTCAGATATCCGGACGGACCATGCAAAGAGAATTTCGGAACTGGATCTGGATGGGTATGCAATTGGCGGACTTGCAGTGGGAGAAACCCATGAACAGATGTATCAGATCATAGAGGAGACCGTTCCGTATCTTCCGAAAAACAAGCCGACGTATCTGATGGGCGTGGGAACACCTGCAAATATTCTCGAGGGGGTAGCGCGCGGAATCGATTTCTTTGACTGTGTATATCCGAGCAGAAACGGACGCCACGGACATGTATATACCAACGAAGGAAAGTTGAATCTGTTTAACCAGAAATACGAAAAAGACATGCGTCCGATTGAGGAGGGCTGCCAGTGTCCGGCATGCCGGCACTACAGCAGAGCCTATATCCGGCATCTGTTAAAAGCAAAGGAAATGCTTGGCATGCGCCTGTGTGTTCTTCATAACCTGTATTTTTACAATACCATGATGGAAGAGATCCGGGATGCTCTCGATGCCGGAAATTTTGCTTCCTACAAAGAAGAAAAACTGTACCGGATGGGACAGTCAAGTATAAAAAATGTCTAAAAAAGCCAAAAAGGCTTGCCCAAAGAACGGAAGTTGTGTAGAATGGGTTTTAGTATTTGAATATAGGAGGAAACATTGATGAGCGCAATTTTAGCAAATAGCAGCGCTTCCGCTTCCGGCGGAATGGGCATGTTTGGTATGATTATCTGGCTGGTAGTAATCTTCGGATTTATGTATTTTCTGATGATTCGTCCACAGAAGAAGGAGCAGAAGAAAAAAGATCTGATGCTTTCCGAAGTAGCTGTGGGAGACACCGTTCTTACTACATCCGGTTTCTATGGAACAATTATTGATATTGTAGATGATACCGTTATCGTAGAGTTCGGAAACAACAAAAACTGTCGTATTCCAATGCAGAAAGCTGCAATTGCAGACGTAGAAAAAGCAGAATCTGCATCATAAAGAACATGAGAGAGGGTGTCGCATTTGCGGCACCTTTTTGCATTCCTTTTTCAATTCAGAATAATAAAAAAGATCTATTATAATCTCAGATTATATTATTTATGAAAAAGTAAAATGGATTTTTAGTTGAAAAGAAGGCCCTGTTGCTATATATTAATAGGTAATAGACTTTGAAACAGCAGAGTAGAAAAGAGGAAAAGCAATGGAATGTCAAATTGGTGTGATCTCGGGAGACGGTATTGGACCAGAGATCGTTACAGAGGCAAAAAAAGTATTAGACCAGATTGGGAAAAAATATGGTCATTCATTTCACTATACGGATATCCTGATGGGTGGATGCTCGATTGATGCAACCGGAGTTCCTTTGACCGATGATGCGATTGCGGCAGCAAAAGCAAGTGATGCGGTACTGATGGGATCTATCGGAGGAAATACTTCCACATCCCCGTGGTACAAGTTAGCACCGGAGCTTCGTCCGGAGGCAGGACTTTTAAAGCTGCGTAAATCGCTCAATCTGTTTGCAAACCTTCGCCCGGCATATTTATATGAAGAATTAAAGGCTGCATGTCCACTGCGTGATGATATCATCGGAACAGGATTTGATATGATGATTATGCGTGAGCTGACAGGCGGTTTGTATTTCGGAGCGCGAAAGACAGAGGAAGTAGATGGCGTGACGACAGCAACCGATACACTTACTTACAATGAAAATGAGATCCGCAGAATTGCAAAGCGAGGTTTTGACATTGCAATGAAGCGCCGTAAAAAGGTAACTTCCGTGGATAAGGCAAATGTTCTGGATTCTTCCCGGCTCTGGAGAAAAATCGTAGAAGAAGTTGCAAAAGATTATCCGGAAGTAACGTATGAGCATATGCTTGTCGATAACTGTGCAATGCAGCTTGTGAAAGATCCAAAACAGTTTGACGTGATTCTGACGGAGAATATGTTTGGAGATATTTTATCCGATGAGGCTTCCATGGTGACCGGTTCCATCGGTATGTTATCATCCGCAAGTTTGAATGATACCAAATTTGGTTTATATGAGCCGAGTGGCGGGTCTGCACCGGATATTGCCGGAAAAGGCATTGCCAACCCGATTGCAACCATTTTAAGTGCAGCCATGATGCTTCGCTATACGTTTGATCTGGATAAAGAGGCTGATGCGATTGAGAATGCCGTGAAACAGGTATTAAAAGAAGGATATCGTACCATTGATATCATGCCGCAGGCAGGAGAGAGCACAGAAGGGATTAAACAGGTTGGTACAGCAAAGATGGGCGACCTGATCGCAGAGAGAGTTTAAGGAGAACATAATATGATAAGTGATAACGCAAGGAGCGGTATGCAGCAGGCTCCGGCGCGCAGTCTTTTCAATGCGCTCGGATTTACCGCAGAAGAATTAAAAAAACCAATGGTCGGAATTGTAAGTTCCTACAATGAAATTGTTCCGGGCCATATGAATATTGATAAAATTGTAAACGCCGTAAAACTCGGCGTTGCGGAAGCAGGTGGCGTACCGGTTGTATTTCCGGCAATCGCGGTATGTGATGGTATTGCCATGGGACATGTCGGCATGAAATATTCTCTGGTTACCAGAGACCTGATTGCAGATTCCACGGAGTGTATGGCTATCGCCCATCAGTTTGATGCACTGGTTATGGTGCCAAACTGTGATAAGAATGTACCGGGGCTTCTGATGGCAGCTGCCCGTCTGAATCTTCCGACCGTATTTGTATCCGGCGGACCGATGCTTGCCGGACATGTGCAGGGAAAGAAGAGAAGTCTTTCTTCCATGTTTGAGGCAGTCGGATCTTACGCAGCAGGAACCATGACAGAGGATGATGTGCTTGAATATGAGAATAAAGTCTGCCCGACCTGTGGGTCCTGCTCCGGCATGTATACCGCAAACTCTATGAACTGTCTGACCGAAGCTCTTGGTATGGGACTTCGCGGAAACGGAACGATTCCGGCTGTTTACTCGGAACGTATCAAACTTGCAAAACATGCAGGTATGGCAGTTATGGATATGTTCCGCAAGAATATCTGTGCGCGTGATATTATTACAAAAGAGTCCATCTTAAATGCACTGACAGTAGATATGGCACTGGGATGTTCCACAAACTCCATGTTGCATCTGCCGGCGATCGCGCATGAGATCGGTTTTGATTTTGATATCAGCTTTGCAAACCCGATCAGCGAAAAGACACCAAACCTCTGCCATCTGGCACCGGCTGGTCCTACTTATATGGAGGATCTCAATGAAGCCGGCGGTGTATATGCAGTGATGAAAGAACTGGCAGATATCGGTCTGTTACATACCGATTGTATGACCGTAACCGGAAAGACGATCGGAGAGAACATTGCAAACGCAGTGAACCGCAATCCGGAAGTCATCCGTCCAGTTGATCATCCATATTCCAAGACCGGTGGTCTGGCTGTTCTGAAAGGAAATCTGGCACCGGATGGTTCGGTGGTTAAGCGTTCTGCTGTTGTCGATGAGATGATGGTTCATGAAGGACCGGCAAGAGTCTTTGAGTGTGAGGAAGATGCTATCGCAGCGATCAAGGGCGGCAAGATTGTAGAGGGTGATGTCGTTGTCATCCGCTATGAGGGACCGAAGGGCGGACCTGGTATGAGAGAAATGTTAAATCCGACTTCTGCGATTGCCGGTATGGGGCTTGGCAGTTCCGTTGCCCTGATTACCGACGGACGTTTTTCCGGTGCATCCAGAGGCGCATCCATCGGACATGTTTCTCCGGAAGCAGCAGTTGGGGGACCGATTGCTCTGGTAGAAGAGGGCGATATCATAAAGATCAATATCCCGGAGATGACATTGAACGTAGATGTTTCGGATGAAGAGATGGCCGCACGACGTGCAAAATGGCAGCCGAGAGAGCCGAAGGTTACCACCGGATATCTTAAGAGATATTCTGCACTGGTTACTTCCGGAAACCGTGGAGCTGTCTTGGAAGTGCCAGAAGAGAAATAAAGGATAGAGGGTTAGAAAATGCAGTTGACAGGATCACAGGTGATTATAGAATGCCTGAAAGAACAGGGTGTAGATACCGTTTTCGGATATCCGGGCGGTGCAATCCTGAACGTTTATGATGAATTATACAAACATCCGGAAATCCGGCATGTACTTACATCGCATGAGCAGGGGGCTTCCCATGCAGCAGACGGATATGCCAGAAGTACAGGAAAAGTCGGAGTCTGTATGGCAACAAGCGGACCGGGAGCCACCAATCTGGTGACCGGTATCGCAACTGCGTATATGGATTCCATTCCGATCGTGGCAATCACCTGCAATGTTGGGGTATCACTCCTCGGAAAAGACAGTTTTCAGGAAATTGATATTGCTGGCATCACAACACCGATTACAAAATACAGTTTTATTGTAAAAGATGTAACAAAACTTGCCGATACGATTCGCAGAGCTTTTTCCATTGCGCGGAAAGGACGTCCGGGCCCGGTTCTGGTAGATATCACCAAGGATGTGACTGCCAACAAAACAGAGTATATAAAGAAAGAGCCAAAAATGCCGCAGCCGGATTGTTCGGCATTCAATGAGGATGATTTAAAGAAAGCCATCCAGATGATTGAAAAGGCAAAGAAGCCGTACATATTTGTCGGAGGAGGAGCAATCCTTTCCGGAGCCAGTGAAGTATTAAAGACATTTGTAGAAAAAACAGATGCACCGGTCTGCGACACACTGATGGGAAAAGGTGCATATGATGGAACATCAGAAAACTATACCGGAATGCTTGGAATGCACGGAACAAAGACGTCCAATCTCGGTGTCAGTGAATGTGATCTTCTGATCGCAGTTGGTGTTCGTTTTTCTGACCGTGTACTTGGAAATCCAAAGAAATTTGCAAAACAGGCAAAGATTCTGCAGATTGATATTGATCCGGTAGAAATCAATAAAAATATTATCGTAAATCACAGCATTATCGGGGATGTGGCAATCGTCCTCGGAAAGCTGAATGAAAAACTTGAGCAGCAGAAACATACCGAGTGGCTTTCCCATATTGCGGATTATCAGAAGATGTATCCTATGACCATTCCAAAGGAAGGGTTAAGTGGTCCGTTTATGATCGCAAAGATCTATGAGATGGCAAAAGATGCCATTATGGTCACGGAAGTCGGTCAGCATCAGATGTGGGCTGCACAGTATTTTAAATACAGTAAACCAAGAACCCTGCTGACATCCGGAGGTCTTGGTACGATGGGGTATGGTCTTGGCGCTGCAATTGGTGCACAGACTGCAAATCCGGATAAGCAGGTGATCAATATTGCGGGAGACGGATGTTTCCGCATGAATATGAATGAACTTGCAACAGCATCCAGACAAAAGCTTCCGTTGATTGAAGTGATTGTCAATAACCATGTACTCGGAATGGTCCGCCAGTGGCAGACACTTTTCTATAAACAGCATTATTCCGCAACGGTTTTAGATGACGGTGTGGACTACGTAAAGATTGCAGAGGCGATGGGCGCAGCTGCCCGGCGTGTGACAACACAGGAAGAGTTTAACGCAGCTTTTCAGGAAGCATTGGAAAGTAAGACGCCGTTTGTAATTGACGCAATTGTGGATTCGGATGACAAGGTATGGCCGATGGTTGCACCGGGGGCTCCGATCAATGAATGTTTCGATGGAAAAGATTTCGAGAGCAAGAATAAATAAGCAACAGCATAGTAAAATATAGGAGGAAGTTTGAAATGAGCAGAGTATACAATTTCTCAGCAGGACCGGCAGTATTGCCGGAGGAGGTACTGCAGGAAGCAGCAGATGAAATGTTGGATTACAGAGGATGCGGCATGTCCGTTATGGAAATGAGCCACAGATCCAAAGTGTTCGATGACATCATCAAGGATGCAGAAAAAGATTTAAGAGAGCTGATGAACATTCCGGATAATTATAAGGTATTGTTCTTACAGGGTGGAGCATCCCAGCAGTTTGCAGCAGTTCCTATGAACCTGATGAAGAATAAGAAAGCCGGATACATTGTCACAGGACAGTGGGCAAAGAAGGCTTATCAGGAAGCACAGATGTACGGAGAGGCAATTGAGCTTGCATCCTCTGCAGATCAGACATTCTCTTATATTCCGGATTGTTCCGATCTGGATATTCCGGATGATCTGGATTACGTTTATATCTGTGAGAACAACACCATTTACGGAACCAAATACAAGAAGCTTCCAAACACAAAGGGAAAGACACTGGTAGCAGATGTATCTTCCTGCTTCTTATCTGAGCCTGTAGATGTGACAAAGTATGGCGTCATCTATGGTGGCGTACAGAAGAATATCGGACCGGCAGGTGTTGTAATCGTAATTGCACGGGAAGACCTGATTACAGATGATGTACTTCCTGGCACACCAACCATGCTCAAGTGGAAGACACAGGCAGACAAAGACAGCCTGTACAACACACCGCCATGCTACGGCATTTATATCTGCGGTAAAGTCTTTAAGTGGCTGAAAAAGATGGGCGGCTTAGAGGAAATGCAGAGACGCAACATTGAAAAAGCAAAGATCCTTTATGATTTCCTGGATGAGAGCAAACTGTTCAAGGGAACTGTCAGAAAAGAAGACCGTTCACTGATGAATGTACCGTTCGTAACCGGAGACAAAGATATGGATGCGAAATTCGTAAAAGAGGCAACTGAGGCTGGCTTCGTAAACCTGAAAGGACATCGTACCGTTGGCGGTATGCGTGCATCCATTTACAACGCAATGCCAAAAGAGGGCGTAGAAAAGCTTGTTGCGTTCATGAAGAAATTTGAGAAGGAGAATGCATAAAATGTTTAATTATACATGCTTAAATCCTATCGCTGGGGTAGGTCTGGATTTATTTTCTGATGATTACAAAAAAGTAGACGATCTGGCAGGCGCTGATGCAGCACTTGTCCGCAGTGCGGCAATGCACGATCTGGATCTTCCGGATTCACTGCTTGCAGTTGCCCGTGCCGGTGCAGGTGTCAACAATATTCCGCTTGACAAATGTGCTGACAAAGGTATCGTTGTATTTAATACACCGGGTGCAAATGCCAATGGTGTAAAAGAACTTGTTTTTGCAGGAATGTTATATGCATCCCGCGATATTGTCGGTGGTATTGACTGGTGTCTGGCAAACCAGAACGATGATAACATTGCAAAAACTGCAGAGAAACAGAAGAAGAACTTTGCAGGAACAGAGATTTCCGGAAAGAAATTAGGTGTCATCGGACTTGGAGCCATCGGTGTGCTCGTAGCAAATGCCGCAACCCATATGGGTATGGAAGTATATGGATATGATCCATATATTTCTGTCAATGCTGCATGGAACTTATCCAGAAGCGTAAAGCATATCAGCAATGTAGAAGATATTTACAAAGAGTGCGATTACATTACGATCCATGTACCTCTTTTGGATTCTACCAGAAAGATGATTGATGCCAATGCGATCGCAATGATGAAGCCTACCGCAATTGTATTAAACTTTGCAAGAGATCTGCTGGTAGACGAAGAGGCAATGGTTGATGCGCTGGCTGCAGGAAAGATTAAGAAATATGTTTCTGATTTCCCGAATACTACAACCGTTGGAGCAAAGGGATGTATTGTCACTCCACATCTTGGAGCATCTACAGCAGAGTCTGAAGACAACTGCGCAATTATGGCTGTCCGTGAGATTCGTGACTACATGGAGAATGGTAATATTACCCATTCTGTCAATTATCCGGACTGCAACATGGGAGCATGTACCACAGCCGGACGTGTTGCAATTCTGCACAAGAATGTCAAGGGTATGATCGGCCAGTATACGACCGTTCTTGGAGAGGCAGATATCAATGTGTCAGATATGACAAATAAGGCAAAGGGTGACTATGCATATGCACTGATCGATGTGGATTCCCAGATTACCGATGATGTGCTGAAAAAACTGCAGGCAATTGACGATGTATTGCGTGTACGCCTTGTAAAATAACAGAAAAGATAAGCATTTTGCTGTATGGCGGTTCGAAAGAACCGCCATATTTTTTCTTGTATAAACGTATTTTTTCCATTATACTAGAAAGGTATAGAAACCAGCACAATTTATGGAGGATAATATGGCAGACATAAAACCATTTGTATGTGTCAGACCGGCAGAAGATGTAGTATCTGCAGTGGCGGCATTACCATATGATGTATATAACAGAGAAGAAGCAAAAGAAGTTGTGGCAAAAAATCCAAAATCATTTCTGGCAATTGACCGTGCGGAGACACAGTTTCCGGATGATGTGGATACCTATGATGACAGAGTATATGCCAAAGCGGCACAGATGTTAAAAGATTGGATCGCTGACGGCACATTTATTCGGGATAACAGGGAATGTTATTACATATATGAACTGACAATGGATGGAAGAACACAGACCGGCATTGCGGCATGTGCATCCATTGATGATTATGCGAATCAGGTCATCAAAAAACATGAGAATACCCGTGCGGATAAGGAACAGGATCTGTCTCTTATACACATCTCCGAGCCCACGAGACGGACTCCTATCTCGTATGCCGTCTTCTGCTTGAAAAAAAAAAGACTCAGCATCTGTCTCTTATACACCTTCCGGTTCCCACGTCAGACTGACACTATACGCAATTCTGCTTACGAATCTAAGTGCTGCGACGGGATGTAGGCTGCGGACCATTCCCAACGGCTTGAT
>OJJW01000430.1_pt1 | contig 11216 bp, 10 predicted proteins | sample 1596331 | NCBI WGS metagenome assembly OJJW01 (sample SAMEA4350156, study PRJEB24818) | metagenome | biome: human; feature: gut; material: faeces | place: Denmark | collected 2013-09 | reverse complement strand
ACCAGCTACGTCATACTGTCCGTAATGGCTGACAATCACGTATGGACCGGTAATGGGAACCGGCAAAATACCCCGGTTACGTTCAAAACTGCCCGACAGCTGGCGGTCCTCATTATTCAGACTGAACTTCTCCACCGGAGCGACCTTCTTTGTAGACTCATTTTTTTCCGTAGATTTAGAACGGGACGCCCCTCCCGTAGTTTCACGCTCCGCTTTCTTAGCTGCTGCCGCCTTTGCGGCAGCCTCAGCAGCGGCTTTCCTACGAGCTTCCTCCTCTGCACGCTTTCTAGCTTTCTCTATTTCAATTTCAATCAAACGGTCAATCTGGGCATTCAATTGCTCAGCCGAACGTTTTTTCTTCCTTATCTCGCTTTGTATACCTTTCTGCTTCTTTTGCAAATTCGCCAAAAGAGTCTGGCGCTCCTTTTCCTGAATCTCCAGTTTGGCCTTTTCAACCTCACCCTGTTTTAAAAGATTCTGTTTGGCATGCTTAGTTTGTTCCACTTCTCTTTTTTTAGCGGCAATTTGCTTCTGCTTACGTTCTATCTCCATTCCTTGAAGGCGCTGGAAGTTTGCATATTCCTGCACATAACGCATACGACGGTAAGTCTGACTCAAATTCTCGGCAGAAAAAATAAACATTAATTTCTCTTGAACAGACTTGTTACGATACATGTATTGCACCGAAGTTTCATACTTCCGCTTCTTGTCTTTCAAATCACGCTGAAGTTTATTCAGTTGTTTCTGTAAAGAAGCGATCTCACTTGTCAATGTATGAACATCACTCTCTATGGTATTGATATATTTTCTTCTCTCCTCAATCTGACCTGTCAGCAAAGCAAGGTTGTCCAACTGGCTTTTCACATCCTTTTTGGTAGATTGCAACAAAGTTTCAGACTCGGCAATCTGCTGGTGAAGTTCCTTCCGTTTGGCTTCAAGCTCCCTTATTTTCCGAGTACTTTGCGCTGAAATAGTACTTAAAAAGCAGCAGGCTATGAGTAGTAAGAAGATACGTTTCATTATTTAATAAGCTGTTTTAGCAAATCTTGCAATTCTATTCTTTCGTATTTTCCGGGCACTTCGGTATGAGCTTCCCAATCCTTATTGGTAGAAAGGCGGGAAAGTTCAAATACAGCCGTAACCGGTTTGGCAGCCCCTTCAAAAGAAACCGTCATAGTTCCCGGAAACTGTCTCTGCTCCAACGGACGAAACTTATCATAACGCCAATTTATCCCGTACCGGGTACCGGACAAGCCGATATGACTTTCTTTCAGCAGCCCATCATTTGTATTGGTACGAAAACGGTAGGCGAAATGTTTGCCGTTCTTAACTTCTATTAATGCATTTTCGTTTTCAGGACGCACAGCAAAGGACGAAATATCACGGACAGTCAGCACCTTTTTTCCCGGAAGAAAAATTTCATTCATAAACAAGGCCTGCAAAGTATGAAAATCCAAATCAGCCTTTGCCAGATTCTTCAATTCATCAAAAGGAACTTGTACATAACGTTTGTTCATGCGATCCATCACTAAAACTCCGTCCGGAGATATTTCAGCACGTGCCACTTCAATACCCAAAAATGGAGCGATAGAAAGCTGGATTACTTCATCACGTTTCATGCGCAACGTACCATTTACTTTAGTCGGTCCTTTACCGTTCAAGTCAACGGCCAATGACATTTTCGCAGTAATTGCATCCCATCCCGGAGAACGGCTAATCAGCTCTTCCATATATTCCGACTCGGATAAATTGCCAATAGATACCCCTTTCTTCATACTCCGGGTAGATGAACATGAAGAAATAAATATAATCAGCAAAGCGCTAAACAAATAAAAACAGACACGTTTCATCATTCTGCAAAGTATTTCTTTTGTACAATTTTCTTTCTCAATAAGTTCAATTCCTTTTCACTACGTTCTTCACTACCTTCTTGAGGAGGCTCCTTGGATAATTTTTCCGCTTGTTGCCAATATTCCAAAGCCTTTTCACGATCTCCATTCATATAGTAAATATCTCCACAATGCTCTACAACAACGGAACTTTTACTTCCATCATTCTGCATAGCCTGGTCAATGTAAATTTTTGCTTCTACATATTTACCTTTCTCAAAAAGTATCCAGGCATAGGTATCCAGATACGTACCATTGGTAGGTTCGGCCTTTACGGTACGGTAACTCATTTCTTCCGCTTTATCTAGGTTTTTACGCTCTACAGACAGGTAATAGGCATAATTATTCAAGGCCCCTATATTGTTTTCCTTATAAACCAAAGCGGAATCGTATGCGGCATATGCCTCCACATTCATCTTCTTTATATGATAAAGATCCCCCATAATGGCATAGAAATCAGAAACGATATCCTTATTGCTTTTATCTGTTACTTGATTCACTCCTTTTTTAAAAACCTCCAATGCCTCGTCTGTTTTCTCTTTCTGATGATAGGCCAATCCCATATAATAATAGAATTCCAATACATCCGGAGTATATTCTAAAGCAGGAGCACACAATTTGATTACTTCATCCATATTCTGCTCACGAATGGCAAAACTCAATAGCTGCAAGCGTGCCGGCGTATTTTCCGGATCAATTTCAAGCACTTGGTGCAAAACAGGGGTTGCCTCTTTATCCATCTTTTTCGTCAGAAGATATTGGACCGCCAACATAGCAATATCTGCATTCTCTTGTTTTTCCTTCAATATAGAAGTAAACAGGCCTGCTATTTTCGTACTGTCCTTGTTCGTTTGCTCGGAACGCAGAATAAGCTGGCGCATAATGTTCATCTTTGTATCGCTATCCACATTATCATTCAGCAAAATAGTATCCAACTGTACCTGATACAAACTATCCTGCCCTTTTTTCTCGTAATAAGAAGCCATGGAAAGCAACGCCGGCGCATAGCCCGGTTCTTCCTTCAATACTTTCTGATAAGTTTCGTATGCTTCTTCTTCCTTACCGTTGTTCAGATAGACATCTCCCAAAATGGTAAGATAACGCATGTCATATGGATATTCTTTCGCCAAATTCTCAATCTCCGTAAATGCCTGCTGGTCATTGTTCATGGCCAGATACATACGGAATTTCTCCATGCTGATTTGTTCAGACTTCCCATCCAAGGCTTCAAGGCGGTTCAATGTATTAACTACCTGCTGATAGTCCTTGGTACGGGTATAGAGATCAATCAAAGCCATCAACGGTTCCAGACGTGAGGGGAACTGGCTCGCCATATCCTCATAAACATAAATGGCTTTCGGGTAATTTCCCTTACCTTGATAATAGGCTGCCAAAGTTTGCTTATACCAAAAACTCTTAGGATCGGCATCCACTGCCTTCTTCAAAGCTTCCTCCCCTTTTTCCGGCTGATTGAGAAACATATGGAAGCGGGAAATTTCGAACAAAGTAGCGGCTCCTTGCGGATAAATGTCCAAACAGTGACTATACATTTCGAAAGCCGCATCCAAGTCACCTTTTTCCTTCATCCGAAGCGCTTCCAAAAAGAAATAGTCGTATTTACGGCGCTGCTCCGGAGTAAGCGGATCCTTTTCCTCCACAACAGCTTTATTTCCGGACAAGCCGGAAGCTCTCTTCACCGTACCGCATGAAACAAGCATGCCTATCAGACATACACATAGCATGGGCACATATTTCAATCTTCTATTCATTGTTTCCTTTTACTTTTTTCCGGTATGTCCAAAGCCACCTGCACCACGTTCCGTTTCGTCCAACACCTCCACTTCCTGCCATTCGGCATGTTCGTGACGGGCTACAACCATTTGCGCAATGCGCTCCCCATCTTCTATCATAAAATCCTCAGATGACAAATTGACCAGGATAATACAAATTTCACCACGATAATCGGCATCAATTGTGCCCGGAGAATTCAGGACTCCGATGCCTTTCTTAATAGCCAGCCCGCTACGTGGACGGATTTGCGCTTCAAAACCTTCAGGCAATGCGATATAAAGTCCCGTAGGAACCAAACAACGTTGCAAGGGTTTCAGCACAATCGGTTCGTCAAGATTAGCACGGATATCCATCCCTGCCGATTGCCCGGTAGCATACTCGGGTAAAGCATGTTTTGATTTATTGATTACCTGTATTTTCATAATTTTAATAATTTATCAATATGCTTATATGGCAATGTGCTAATAATTTGCAGACAACAAACACAGTCCAGACATGATACAGCCCATTGGCATATTGACGAATCAACACATTGCCACATGATTAATAAGGTGCGAATTTACACATTTAGATGGATTTATCTAAGCGTTTACAGTTTTTTAAACGGAAGTTTCTTACTTTTGCAAACAGATAAAGCCTGAATTATGAACTGGAAACAATTAATATCAAATAAACGCTTCGGCATGGAAGAACTACACGAGGCCCGTAAAGATGACCGTACCGAATTCCAACGCGATTATGACCGTCTCATCTTCTCAGCACCTTTCCGTCGTTTGCAAAACAAAACTCAAGTATTTCCTTTACCGGGTAGCGTATTTGTACACAACCGGTTGACTCACAGCCTTGAGGTCTCTTGTGTGGGGCGTTCTTTAGGAAACGATGTCGCCAGCCAGCTTCTGAAGAAGCACCCAGCCTTGGCCGACTCCCATATATCGGAAATAGGTTCCATCGTTTCAGCCGCATGTCTGGCACACGATCTGGGAAATCCTCCTTTCGGTCATTCGGGGGAAAAAGCCATTTCAACTTACTTCTCGGAAGGACAAGGAATGGCATTGAAAAAAGAACTTTCACCGATGGAATGGGATGATTTAACCCACTTCGAAGGAAATGCCAATGCATTCCGCATCCTCACCCACCAGTTTGAAGGAAGACGGAAAGGAGGGTTCGTGATGACCTACTCCACACTGGCATCCATCGTAAAATACCCTTTTTCCTCACAATTGGCAGGAAAGAAATCAAAATTCGGCTTCTTCTTAAGCGAAGAGGCTGATTATCAGAAAATAGCCGGAGAATTAGGGATTATCCGGCTCAGCAAACCGGATGAGCCTTTACGCTACGCACGCCATCCGTTGGTCTACCTGGTAGAAGCCGCAGATGATATTTGTTATCAGATGATGGACATAGAAGACGCACATAAATTAAAACTGCTGACACATGATGAAACCAAAGGACTGTATATGCAGTTCTTTGATGAGAAAAGAAGAAAACGCATTGAAGAAGTTTGCCGGATTGTAACAGACGTCAATGAACAGATAGCTTATTTACGTTCTTCGGTCATAGGCGCACTGATAAAGGAATGCACACGAGTATTTACTGAAAATGAAGAAAAGATATTGACCGGGGAATTTGAAGGCACCCTGATAATGCACATTTGCAGTCCATTGAAAGAGGCCTATGACAATTGTTCTGCAATTGCCTTTCAAAGAATATATCGTTCCAGCGATGTGCTGGACATAGAATTGGCAGGATTCAGGGTTATCAGTACCTTGATTGACCTGATGATTAATGCAGTGCGCTCTCCGGAAAAAGCGTATTCACAACTACTTATCAACCGCATATCCGGACAGTACAATGTCAACGCACCTACTTTATATGGAAAAATTCAAGCCGTGCTGGATTACATATCGGGCATGACAGACGTATATGCGCTCGACCTCTACCGGAAAATCAAAGGCAACAGTCTGCCGGCAGTATAATAAAAACATTGTCAGATGCGAGCACGATGAATCCTGTAAATTTTATCTGCACCTGACAATGTTTCCCCAAATACTACTATTAGTCCGATTATTTGGTCAGTATGGGATGAGCGCCTGAAGTTATTTTCATAGCTTCAGGATGTTGCTTTACAAACGATTCGATATGACGTACCCGTTTGTCTTCCAGAATTTCATTGACTGCAATCAGAATTCCGGTTTCCTCCACATCTCCGAATCCATAATTAATCGCTGTTCCAAACATACGCATTGTAGGAGACAGACTCATATATGCATTGACCAAAGGAGGAATATTATACCCCAGCTTACGCACTTCCGTATTCAAGATCTTGTAATCTTCTTTAAAGGAATCATAACAGAAAAGATTTTCCAACATTTTCTTATCTGTTTCTATTTCCAGCGGTTTCATCGGAGTTATCAATTTATCTTTATCACCGAAATGTTTATTCAGGAAGTATAATATCATGTCACGCCCCTGACGATGATAACTAGGATACATAGTCATCTTACCAAAAAAATATTTCACATTAGGCTTAATCACGGTTAATGCGCCCAAACCATCCCACAAATTATCCAAAGCAAACAATCCCTTGGAACCGGCACGGGTTGACTGATATTCCAATGTAACAAATGAGCGTCCCAACTCCACCGTGTAAGGCAAATATTCTTTCAAAAAAACTTCCGAGAAATTAAACATGTGAGCAGTAGCCAGCACAGGCTTCCCATGTTCATCAAATTGCACCTCATCCCCCAAAAGATAACGATAACCTCCCAAAATCTCCTCCGCTTCAGGATTCCATACAACTAATTGCTTATATGGATTTTCCATCACGTCATATTCATCGATATCCATCGCCTTTCCTGTTCCGCCACCTGCAGCACGAAAGGCTATTTCTCTCAACCGGCCAATCTCCTTCATCACATTGGGCGAATCCTGATACGTTATGACGTAAATTTCATTATGACTTTTATTCGTAAACCTCAGGCGTTTATCCTCGGAAAGTTCCGCCTTCAGAATCTCTTTGCTAATCGGTGCAATAATTTCTTCCATATCTTTTTTCTCTCTTTTGTCTATTATAGCTTGTAGACTACATCTTTTACAAACTGCGCCCACTGAGCCGGGGTCTTTGTCTTGTCGAAAGTTTGCCAAGGAATGGGTTTTCCAATGGTCAAGGTAAAGGTTTTATGACGATTTTTCAACATTTCATCTGCCAAGTAAAGCATAGCAATATTAAACTTAATGCCAAGTGCCTTACATATATTTGCCAAATTATAAAAAAAGTCTGAGTTCCGGCCCTCAAAGTGCAAAGGTACCACATCACGATGCGTTTCAATACTTTTAGTGACAAATGTCTTTTTCCATTCCAAATCCTTGATTTCCCCACCCTGTCTACGGGAACATAACCCCGCAGGAAACATAATGATATGATTATCCGAGGCAAACCCTGCCTCTACCATCTTCGGGAAATCCCTGGATTGCGAGCCTGTTTTATTGATAGGAATACATAAAGGAGCCAAACCATGCAAATTCATCAACAAATCATTGACCAAATAGCGTACATTACCATTGTAATGTTTTCCCAATATATACCCCAAAGCAACTCCATCCTGTCCCCCCAGCGGGTGATTGCTGACAAAAGTGCATTTACCGTTTTCAGGCAAGTTTTCCAAACCTTTTATCTCCACTTTTGCATCCAGGAACTCCATACAAGCTTCCAGAAAGTCAACTCCGACTTTATTTTTGGAGTCTTTTAAAAAGACATTCAGTTCATCCTGATGCACGATATGCTTCAGGTACGAAACGACAAAACGGGGAATATATTTATATTTTTTCCCGGCTTTCGTTTTCAATATCTTTTCTATGTCGATTAAAAATATAGAGTCGTCAGTCATTTTGCAAACGTTCTTTTCCATGCAAAAGTAACTTATCTTTTTTTATATTGGCAATTTATGACAGAAAAAACTCTTAATCTCTAAAGAAATTAAGAGTTTTTGTGTATGAAACTATACAAATTCTTTCATTTTTGCGCAAAACAAAAACGAATGTGCAATAGTTTGGTTTCGTTTTTCAACCTCCGAGAAGCTGCCCTTTCCTTTATTTTTTATCATAAAATTATTAATTTTAAACCTCCTGTTTACCAAGCTACTAGCTACATTAACAGCCTGTTGAAAACTTCTCGAAATATTTTCTTAAAATATTGTGGGGAATTGTGGGGAATTGTGTAATTTTACACCTTGAACAATATAATAAGGTGTAAACATGCGATTTCTTGGGAATTCTGAAGCAAAGACGGATGCAAAAGGCAGAGTGTTCCTGCCTGCCGTATTCAGGAAGCAGCTACAAGCTGCCTCCCAGGAGTGCCTGATTTTACGCAAAGACACCTACCAAGACTGCCTGGTACTTTACCCTGAAAATGTGTGGAACGAACAAATGAACGAACTACGTTGCAAACTCAATCGCTGGAATTCCAGACACCAAATGATTTTCCGTCAGTTCGTTTCGGATGTAGAAGTTATCACATTGGATGGAAACGGGCGCTTTCTGATTCCAAAACGATATTTGAAATTAGCTAAAATACAGCAAGATGTACGTTTTATCGGATTGGACGACACTATAGAAATCTGGTCTAAAGAAATAGCAGACAAACCCTTCATCACACCGGAGGACTTTGGAAAAGAATTGGAAGAAATTATGGGAACTAATAACAACGTAGAAATAGAATGAGTGAAGCAAAACAGATATATCATGTACCGGTATTATTAAACGAGAGCGTAGACGGAATGAACATCCAACCCGGAGGTATTTATGTAGATGCCACTTTCGGCGGCGGAGGACATTCCAGGGAAATTCTAAGCCGGCTGGATAGCACCGCGCATCTATATAGTTTTGACCAAGATGAAGATGCCGAGAAGAATATTGTAAGCGACAGCCGCTTCACTTTTGTGCGTAGTAACTTCCGCTACCTTCCCAACTTCCTACGTTATTATGGCGTGGAAGGGGTGGATGCCATTTTGGCCGATCTGGGCGTTTCCTCACATCACTTTGACGACTCCGAACGTGGATTCTCATTCCGCTTCGAGGGCAAATTAGACATGCGGATGAACAAACGCGCAGGTATGACAGCTGCTGATGTAGTGAACACCTATGACGAAGAACGTTTGGCTAATATTTTCTATTTATATGGTGAATTGAAGAACAGCCGCAAACTGGCATCAGCCATCGTTAAAGCACGAGGTGTAAAACAAATTGTCACCATCGGTGATTTCCTCGAAGTCATCAAACCATTTTTCGGGCGGGAACGTGAAAAGAAAGAGCTCGCAAAGGTGTTCCAAGCTTTACGCATAGAGGTAAATCAGGAAATGGAAGCATTGAAAGAAATGCTTTATGCAGCAACCAAGGCACTGAAACCGGGAGGCAGACTGGTAGTAATCACCTATCACTCTTTAGAAGACCGCATGGTAAAGAATATCATGAAAACCGGAAACATAGAAGGCAAGGCCGAACAAGATTTCTTTGGTAATGTACAGACACCTTTCAAACTAGTCAACAACAAAGTTATTGTTGCCGGCAACGAAGAAGTGACACGCAATCCGCGCTCCCGAAGCGCCAAGTTGAGAATTGCAGAAAAGAGATAACGAGATGGAAGAAGAACTGAAACAAAATACACAACAACCCAAAGACGGACAATCTGCTTCGCCCAAGCATATGTCTATCCGCAGCATATTAGGAGGAGATATCCTTGCGAACGACTTTTTCAAAAGACAGACCCGTTTGCTGATTCTCATCATGATCCTGACTGTACTATACATAGACAACCGTTATAGCAGCCAACAGGAACTCATTGAAATTGACAAGTTGAAAAAAGATTTGATCGATATCAAATACGATGCATTGACACGCTCTTCCGAACTGATGGAAAAGAGCCGCCAGTCACGTATTGAAGAATATATTTCGACGGAAGACAGCCCCTTGCAAACGGCTACCAACCGTCCTTATTTAATAAAGAAAGACTAAGCCCATGATGCCCAACCAAAAAAACATAATGCTCCGCTTCTCCTTCATCATCCTGGTCATGGTGTTGATAGGCATTGCCATTATCTGCAAAGCCGGCGTCATCATGTTTGCCGAGCGTCAATACTGGAAAGACGTAGCCGACCGTTTTGTAAAAGAAAACGTCACCGTACGTCCTACCCGTGGCAACATCATCTCATCCGACGGCCAGCTGATGGCAAGCAGCCTTCCCGAATATAAGATTTACATGGACTTCATGATAAATAAAAGGAAGGGCGAAACCGAAGAAGAGGAAAAGACACGGCTGAAGCTACAACATATCAAAGACTCAGTTCTTTATGCAAACCTTGACACAATCTGCAAAGGGTTACATGAAATATTCCCTGATAAAAGTGCCGCCTTTTTCAAACAGCACATCAAAAACGGAAGAAAAAAAGAGAGCCGCAGTTGGTTGCTCTACCCCAAACGCATTTCTTATATACAATATAAAGAAGCAAAACGTCTGCCCGTATTTAACCTGAACAAATACAAAGGCGGATTCCATGAACAGGCATTCAATCAACGGAAAAAACCTTTTGGCTCACTGGCAATGCGTACATTGGGAGATATGTATCCAGATATAGAACAAGGTGCAAAGAACGGGCTGGAACTTTCATACGATTCCATATTAAAAGGCAGAAACGGTATCACTCACCGTCAAAAGGTAATGAACAAATACCTGAACATTGTAGATATTCCTCCTGTAGATGGCTGTGATATCATTACGACCATTGATGTAGGTATGCAAGACATCGCAGAAAAAGCATTGGTGGATGAATTGAAAGAAATCAACGCTACTGTAGGCGTTGCCATTCTGATGGAAGTGCAGACGGGAGACATCAAAGCTATCGTCAACATGACCAAATGCAATGACGGCATTTACAGAGAAATACGCAATAACGCCATCTCAGACATGATGGAGCCAGGCTCTACTTTCAAAACCGCATCCATACTGGTAGCGCTGGACGACGGAGTCATCACTCCGGAAACGGTGGTGGAAACCGGTAACGGGGTCTATATGATGCACGGCCGCTATATGAAAGATCATAACTGGCATCGTGGAGGCTACGGCACTATCAACACAACAAAATCATTGATGGTGTCCTCAAACATCGGTGTATCACGGTTGATCGATGATCATTATCATGATAATCCGGAAAAGTTTGTACGCGGACTGCATCGAGTAGGCATTGCCACTCCGTTAGATCTCGATATTCCCGGTGCCGGCAAGCCGAACATCCGCATCCCCAACAAAGACTTGAGCAATTGGTCACGTACTGCACCTGTCTCTTATACACATCTCCGAGCCCACGAGACGGACTCCTATCTCGTATGCCGTCTTCTGCTTGAAAAAAAAAAAAAAAAAAAGGACACGAAGAAAAAAAGAAGAATCACGCACTACAGAATTTTGTTCATCATCATAAATGTTTCGAAGACTTGTTCGTTATCGCATCTGTAAACATAGTCAGTTTGATCTTGTTGTCGTTACAG
>OJJW01000428.1_pt1 | contig 11265 bp, 10 predicted proteins | sample 1596331 | NCBI WGS metagenome assembly OJJW01 (sample SAMEA4350156, study PRJEB24818) | metagenome | biome: human; feature: gut; material: faeces | place: Denmark | collected 2013-09 | reverse complement strand
TGCGTTAGAGGTGTATAAGAGACAGTACGTGTTTTTTTTTTTTTCAAGCAGAAGACGGCATACGAGATAGGAGTCCGTCTCGTGGGCTCGGAGATGTGTATAAGAGACAGTCGATGCACTGTGCAAGGCGGGGCAGAAGGATGACTTCATCGACCCCAAGGACGCCCTGCCCATCATCTCCAAGCGCACCCTGTGTATCGTGGTGGATACATATCAGGTGGGTCTTGTGGAAAGCAAGGACATTCTGGAAAAATGCGGCAAGGTGGCCGTCATCGATCACCACCGCAAGGGCGTGGGCTACATCGAAAACCCGGCACTGGTCTGTCACGAACCCTATTCTTCCTCGGCCAGCGAACTGGTCACCGAGCTGTTGCAGTATGTGGGCGAGCGGGACGACAAGCCCAACCGCGTGGAAGCCGAAGGTCTGCTTGCCGGCATCCTGCTGGATACGCAGGACTTTACCCTGCACACCGGTGTGCGCACCTTTGAAGCTGCTGCTGCTCTGCGCCGCTACGGCGCAGAGACCGAGCGGGTGCGCAGGCTGTTCGATGTGACCATGGTGGAGTACAACGCCAAGGCCGATCTGGTGGAAAAGGCGCAGATGTACAAAAACTGTGCCATCTCCATCGGCGGCGAGGTGGCCCCGGAAGCCCGGGTCGCCATTGCGCAGGCCGCCAACGACCTGCTGCGCATTCAGGGCGTGGACGCCAGCTTTGTGGCAGTGCAGGTGGGCAACGGCGTAAACATCTCTGCCCGCAGCATGGGTGCCGTGAATGTGCAGGTGATCATGGAGTCGCTGGGCGGCGGCGGTCATCAGACCATGGCAGCAGCGCAGCTGAAGCATATCACCCCGCAGGCGGCACGCAGCCGTATTCAGGACGCCATCGACCAATATTATCTCTCCCAGAAAAAGACTACGCCGGAAGCACGACCGGCAAAAGGGGAATAAAACATGAAACAGTATGATTATCTTATCGTTGGTGCCGGTCTGTTCGGCGCCGTGTTTGCCCACGAGGCCAAAAAGGCAGGCAAAAAGTGTCTGGTCATCGATAAGCGCGACCATATCGCGGGCAACATCTACACCGAAGCTGTGGAGGGCATCAATGTGCACCGCTACGGTGCGCATATCTTCCACACCAACAACAAGGCCGTGTGGCAATATGTGAACCAGTTTGCAGAGTTCAACCGCTACACCAACAGCCCGGTGGCCAACTACCATGGCCAGATCTACAACCTGCCCTTCAACATGAACACCTTCAACAAGATGTGGGGCGTTGTGACCCCTGCCGAAGCCAAGGCCAAGATCGAAGAGCAGAAGGCCGCTGCAGGCATCACCGACCCGCAGAACCTCGAGGAGCAGGCCATCAGCCTTGTGGGCACCGATATCTACGAAAAGCTCATCAAGGGCTACACCGGCAAGCAGTGGGGACGCCCTTGCACCGAACTGCCCGCCTTTATCATCAAGCGCCTGCCGGTGCGCTTTACCTACGACGACAACTACTTCAACGCCCTGTATCAGGGCATCCCCAATGGCGGATATACCGCCATGGTGGAAAAGATGCTGGCCGGTACCGAGGTGCGCCTGAACGTGGATTATCTGGCCGACAAGGCTGCGCTGGACGCACTGGCTGAGAAGGTGGTCTACACCGGCCCGGTGGATGCCTACTTCGGCTACCGTCTGGGTGCTTTGCAGTACCGCAGCGTCCGCTTTGAGACCGAGGTGCTGGACACCGACAACTATCAGGGCAACGCGGTGGTCAACTACACCGATGCCGAGACCCCCTATACCCGCATCATCGAGCACAAGCACTTCGAGTTCGGCACCCAGCCCAAAACAGTCATCAGCCGGGAGTACAGCGCCGAGTGGAAAAAGGGCGACGAGCCCTACTATCCCGTCAACGACGAGAAGAACGGTGCCCTGTATGCGCAGTACAAGGCACTGGCCGATGCCGAGCCGGGTGTGATCTTCGGCGGCCGTCTGGGCGAGTACAAGTACTACGACATGGACAAGGTCATCGAGGTAGCGCTGGACGTGGCCGCAAAGGAACTGGCGTAAATGCCCCGCTTCCTCTTGCCCAAAAACGACAAATGCGCTATACTATTACCATAAGACTGCACCGGTTTTCCGGTGAGAAGTGAGGGATACTATCATGAAAGTGATTCTGAAGCAGGATATCAAGGGCATCGGTAAGAAGGATGAGATCCATGAGGTCTCCGACGGCTACGCCCGCAACTACCTGTTCCCGCGCAAGCTGGCCGCTGTGGCAGATGCCAGCGCTGTGAACATGGCGCGCGGCAAGGAGGCCGCAGCCGATTTCCACGAAGCCGAGAATGTGGCAGCTGCCAAGGCTCTGGCTGCCAAGATCGAAGGCAAGACCGTGACCATCAAGGCCAAGGGCGGCGCATCCGGCCGTCTGCACGGCAAGGTGACCGGCAAGGAAGTTGCCGAGGCACTGGCTGCGCTGGCAGGTGCACCCATCGACAAAAAGAAGATCGAGCTGGAGACCAAGGACATCAAGGATGCCGGCGTGTTCAACGGCAAGGTCCGTCTGTACGTTGGCGTCGTGGCTTCCTTCAAGATCCAGGTGGAAGTGGAACAGGCCTGATCTGTGTGCCGTTTGCGCCCCCTCACAGCAGGGGGCGCTTTTTGGCTTTACAGGATGCTTTGGATTTTGGATAAGGACAAACTATTATGCCGAACGAACGACGTTATTCCAATGAACTGAATCTGGAGAGCGTGGGCATCAATCTGCCCTACAATATGCAGGCGGAGCAGAGCGTGCTGGGCGCGGTGCTGCTCAAGCCAGACACTTTGACCGATCTGGTGGAGATCATCAAGCCGGAAATGTTCTACACCCGGCAGAACGCCCAGATCTGGACGGAGATGCTGCGCCTGTTCACCAACGACCAGACCATCGATTTTGTCACCCTGCTGGATGCGGTGGTGTCCGATGGTGTGTTCCCCAGTGCAGACGAAGCTAAGATCTACCTGACCGGTCTGGCAGAAACAGTGCCCAGCATCTCCAATGTAAAGGCCTACGCCCAGATCGTGCAGGAAAAATATCTGGTGCGTCAGCTGATGGGTGTCGCCAAGGACATCTTGCAGGACGCCGGGGACGAGCCGGACGCCGACCTTCTGCTGGAAAACGCCGAGCAGCGCATCTACGAGATCCGCTCCGGCCGCGATTCCAGCGCCCTGACCCCGCTTTCGTCCAGCATGGTGGAAACGCTGACCAACCTGCAAAAGATCAGCGGCCCGGATGCGGACAAGTACAAGGGCATCCCCACCGGCTTCCGTCTGCTGGACACCGTGCTTACCGGCCTTGGCCGTGGCGATCTGGTCATTCTGGCAGCCCGTCCCGGTATGGGCAAGACCAGCTTTGCGCTGAACATCGCCACCCGCGTGGCCATGCAGCAGAAGGTGCCGGTGGCTATCTTCAGTTTGGAAATGACCAAGGAGCAGCTGACCAACCGTATCCTCTCGTCAGAGGCCGGTATCGACAGTCAGGCCTTCCGTACCGGCGCACTGCGCGCCGAGGACTGGGAGTATCTGGCGCTGGCCACCGAAAAGTTGCACGATGCACCGATCTATATGGATGATACCTCCGGCATTACCATCACCGAGATGAAGGCCAAGATCCGCCGGGTGAATCAGGATCCTGCCCGTCCCAACGTGGGTCTGATCGTCATCGACTATTTACAGCTGATGACCACCGGCCAGCGCAGCGAGAACCGCGTGCAGGAGATCAGCTCCATCACCCGAAACCTGAAGATCATGGCAAAGGAGCTGAATGTGCCCATCATCGCGCTGAGCCAGCTGTCCCGTGCGGTGGAAAAGCAGGGCAACAACTCCAGCCACCGCCCGCAGCTTTCTGACCTGCGCGACTCCGGTTCCATCGAGCAGGACGCAGACTGCGTTCTGTTTTTGTACCGCGATTCCTACTACGCCAGCCAGAACCCGGACGGTGCCGAGGTGGATGCCGATACCGCCGAGTGTATCGTGGCAAAGAACCGTCACGGCGAGACCAGCACCGTGCCGCTGGGCTGGGATGGTGCCCACACCCGCTTTATGGATGTGGACTTCAAGCGCTGATGGATGCCGCGATTCTTGCCCGGGTGGAGGATTTCTGCATCCGGGAGGGGCTTTTGCAGCCCGGCACACCGCTGCAGCTGGCGGCGGCAGTCTCCGGCGGGGCGGACAGCATGGCGCTGCTGCTCTTGCTGCGGCAGCTGCAGCCAAGGTTCGGCTATACGCTCTCTGCCTGCCATGTGAACCACGGTCTGCGCGGGCAGAGCGCCGACCAGGACGAAGCCTTTGTGCGGGCTGAATGCGCCCGCTTGGGCGTGCCGCTGCGGGTGTTCCACGCCGCAGAGCTGACCCCGCCCCCGGCGCACGCCGGGGAGGACTGGGCGCGCCGTCTGCGCTACACGGCCTTTGCGCAGCTGCAAGGGCAGGGGATAGATGCCATCGCCACGGCCCATACTGCAAATGACCAAGCGGAAACGCTGCTGCTGCGGCTGGCGCGCGGCACCGGGCTGCACGGTGCGGGCGGCATCCGGCCAAGGCGTGGGTGCTACCTGCGTCCGCTGCTTTGCCTGAGCCGCGCCGAGACCGAGGCCGTCTGCCGGGCAGCGGGGCAGCCGTGGGTCACCGACGAGACCAACGACACCGATGCCTACGCCCGCAACCGGCTGCGCCACAGCGCCTTGCCTGCGCTGGAAAGCACCAACGCAGCGGCGGTGCAGAATCTGGCACGGTTCTGTGAAAAGGCCGCGCGGGCAGATGCCTACCTTGCCGCTGGGGCTGCAAAGCTTCTGGCGGCGGCACGCCTGCCCGGCGCAGAACCGGCGTGGCAGCTGGCGCTTTTGCAGGCGGCAGATCCGCTGCTGCTGGAAACTGCGCTGCACAGCCTTGTGGCTCCGGTGCGGGACGCAGAGGAAAAATATGTGCAGCTGCTGTGCGCCGTGGTGCGGCAGGGCAGCGGTGCAGTACAGCTGACCGGACAGGTGCGCTTTTGCGCCGGGAACGGCTGTCTGCGGCAGGAAACGCTGCCGCAAGCGCTGCCCCAACAGCCAGAGAGCGCGCCGCAGCAAGTGCCTTTTTGCCCCGAGAAACAGCCGGAATTCCGGCTGCGCGGGGGCTGGAAGGGGACTGCAGAGCTGTTAAAAGCCGATTTTGAAGAAAAAATACAAGTCGTTCATAAAAAAGACTTAAAAAATCGGGCGGATTATGCTAGAATAACTACGTTGTACACTAGTCTTGTTCTGCGCGTCCGACAGCCGGGAGACCGCTTCCGGCCTGCGGGGCGGGGGTTGAGCAAACCGCTGCGCAAGTGGATGAACGAGGCCGGCGTCCCGAACGAACTGCGGGATACGCTGCCGCTGCTTGCCAGCGGAAGCGAAATTTTATGGGTGTGTGGAGAAGGCTTTGCCGATGGCCTTGCACCGGACACGGAAAGCAGATGGATCCTGCACTTGGATGCAGAGATCGAAACACAGGAGGAAAAAACAAATGAGTATGCACGATGATATCAAGACCGTTCTGGTCAGCGAAGAGCAGCTGAAGGCCAAGGTGGCAGAGCTGGGCACTCAGATCAGCCGGGATTATGCCGGTAAAAATCTGGTGCTGGTGTCCATCCTCAAGGGCTCGGTGGTCTTTATGGCCGACCTGATGCGGGCTGTGAGCATCCCCTGCAATATCGACTTTATGGTGGTCTCCAGCTACGGCGGCAGCAACACCACCACCAGCGGTCTGGTCAAGATCATCAAGGATCTGGACGGTGATCTGTCCGGCAAGGACGTGCTGATCGTGGAGGACATTCTGGACACCGGCGTCACCCTGTCCAACCTTGTGCCCATGCTCAAGATGCGCAACCCGAACTCCGTTAAGATCTGCACCATCCTTGATAAGCCCAGCCGCCGCAAGGCCAACATCCAGCCGGATTACGAGGGCTTTCAGGTGCCGGACGAGTTCGTGGTGGGCTACGGTCTGGACTACGATGAAAAATACCGCAACCTGCCCTATGTCGGCGTGCTGAAGCCCGAGGTCTACACGAAGTAACCTGTCCATTATAAAAATCCAGAACTGGAGTTGATTTTTTTGCAACCGAAGAAACCCCGTTTCAATCCGCTGGTGATCGCCATTGTGCTGGCAGCCGTGCTGATGGTGTGGTCGGTGCTGGGCGGCACCGGCGGCAGCGCCAGCGGCTCCTCTATGACATATTCCACGGTGGTACACTATTTTGAGAGCAATCAGGTCACCAAATTCTCGCTGGATCTGAATACCGGCGTGATCACCATGACCCTGAAGGAGGGTGCACAGGAGCTGCCCAACGCTGCCGAGCAGACCACCACCCAGTCCACGGGCGGGCTGCTTTCCGGCCTGCTGTCCTCCTCTTCCTCTGCCCCCACCGGGGTAAAGAAGAACGATGACGGCACCGAGACGGTCAGCTATAAGCTGCCCTACGCCCGGATGTTCGTGGATCATGTGTCGGACTACATCGCCCAGTACGATGCAGCCAACCCCGATGCACCCATGGTGTACGACTATGTGCCCGCCAAGGAGACCATCCCCTGGATGGAGATTTTGTTCTATCTGGCTATGCTGGGCTGCACAGGTTTCCTGCTGTTCTCCATGATGCGCGGCGGTGCCGGTGGCGGCGGCATCATGAACGTAGGCAAGGCCAAGGTGAAGGACGAGCACGAGAACAAAAAGACTGCTACCTTTGCCGATGTGGCCGGTGAGGACGAGGAAAAAGAGGAACTCAAGGAAGTTGTGGAGTTCCTCAAGAGCCCGGATAAGTTCAATACGCTGGGTGCCCGCATCCCTCACGGCGTGCTGCTGGTGGGCCCTCCGGGTACCGGTAAGACCCTGCTGGCGCGCGCCTGTGCAGGCGAGGCCGGAGTGCCCTTCTATTCCATCTCCGGCTCTGACTTTGTGGAGATGTACGTCGGCGTGGGTGCATCCCGCGTGCGCGATCTGTTCGATAAGGCCAAAAAGACCATGCCCTGCATCATCTTTATTGATGAGATCGATGCTGTGGGTCGTCAGCGCGGCGCAGGTCTGGGCGGCGGTCACGATGAGCGCGAGCAGACCCTGAACCAGCTGCTGGTGGAGATGGACGGCTTTGAAGCCAACGACGGCATCATCGTCATGGCCGCTACCAACCGTGCTGATATTCTGGATAAGGCGCTGCTGCGCCCCGGCCGCTTTGACCGTCAGGTCTATGTGGGTCTGCCGGATGTCAAGGGACGCGAAGAGATCCTGAAGGTGCACACCCGCAACAAGCCCCTTGCACCGGACGTCTCCCTGAAGGTCATTGCCCAGCGCACCGCCGGTTTTGCCGGTGCAGACCTTGAGAACCTTGTCAACGAGGCCGCGCTGCTGGCAGCCCGCCGCAACCGCAAGGCCATTACTATGGAGGATATCGAAGAAGCTTCCATGAAGGTGATGGCTGGCCCCGAGAAGAAGAGCCGCGTGGTCACCCCGGAGGAGAAAAAGCTCACCGCCTACCACGAGGCCGGTCACGCTGTGGCAGGCTTCTACTGCAAGCACCACCCCCGCGTGCACGAGATCACCATCATCCCGCGCGGTCAGGCCGGCGGCTACACCATGTATCTGCCCGAGAAGGATCGCAGCTATGTGACCAAGGGTGAAATGTTTGAGGACATCGTGTCCAGCTTGGGCGGCCGCGTGGCCGAGCAGCTGATCTTGGAGGACATCTCCACCGGTGCTTCCAACGACCTGCAGCAGGCCACCAACATCGCCCGCCAGATGATCACCCGCTACGGCTTCTCCGAGCGTCTGGGCCCCGTGGTCTACGGCACCTCGCAGGAGGAGACCTTCCTTGGCCGCGACTTTGGTCAGGGTAAGGGCTACAGCGAGACCACCGCTGCCGAGATCGACAGCGAGACCCGTGATATCATCGACGAAGCCTACGAGACCTGCCGCCGCACCCTGACCGAGCACATCGACCAGCTCCATGCGCTGGCAAAGGCTCTGATGGAGCGCGAAAAGCTCAACGAGGAGCAGTTCAACACCATTATGGCCGGCGGCACCCTGCCCCCCTGCGAGGACGCAAAGCCCGAGCAGGCACAGTCCGACCAGATCGTGCAGCCTGCCCCGGTGCAGCCCGCAGAGCCTGCCCAGACCGCTGAGCGCGCCGAACCCGCCGAGCAGGCCGAGCCTGTCCAGCCGGAAGTGCCGCAGCCGGATGCCCCGGAGCAGCAGGACTAAGCTTTTTTTAGGAAAGGAGCGAGCATCGTGGAGGAAAATTTTAACCCGGTCGCCCAGACCCGTGCAAACTATTATACCCCCGGCAGCCCGGTGCAGTTCGTCTGCGTGGAACTGCTCAAGGGGGATGTCAGCGGCGAGCACGCTGTCTGCCTGACCTTCAAGAATATTTCCCGCGTGACCCTGACCGCACTGGAGATCCACTTCAAGTGCAAGGGCGTGGACGGTGTGATCCTGTGCGAGGACAAGTTCGAGTACCGGGATCTTCAGGTAAAGCCCGGCGAGCTGTTCGGGCAGGACGATGCCGTGTTCATCACGGCAAAGGCAATCACCAGCGTGGATGTTTCGCTGTGCAATGTGTACAACGGCAAGCGTGTGGTGCATCTGGACGGTATCAAGCGTGTGCGTCTGCCTGCGCCCCGCCGTCTGGCCCCGGAGCTGCAAAAGGCGCTGGAAGCCCGCATGAACCGCACCGGGCTCAAGTATCAGCCGCAGGTGTTCGAGAACGGCTGGTACTGCGCCTGCGGTGCCTTCCACCCCACCGAGGAGGATACCGTTTACTGCTCGGAGTGCGGCTGTGACCGCATTCTGCTGCAGAACGCGCTGAACACCCTGCTGCAGCCCGCCGCCCCGGCAGACGAGATGGAAATGCCCCTCAGCGCCCCGGCGGCTCCCGCAGCGTCTGCTGCGGTGGAGGAGCCTACCCGCATCGTGGGTACAGCTCCTGCCGCCCCGGCAGCGCCCGCAGAGGAGCCCACCCGGGTCATGGGCGCAGCGGTTTACCAGCCGAAGGCAGCCCCCGTCCAGCCCATCTCGGAGCCTACCCGGGTGCTGGATGCCCCCGCCCGCGCACCGTATTCCGGCGCTGCTGTGGCAGACGAGGGCACCCGCGTGATGCCCGCCGCCGCCCGCCGTCCGGCTCCGGCTCCGGTGCGTCAGCCCGCGCCTGTGGAAGAGGACGAGGAGTACGAGGACAGCCGGGACAGCGTGGCAGAAGCGCTGATCCGCTGGGTGCCGCCCATTACGGCCATCCTGTGTGCAGCCATTGCGCTGTGCGGCTTTGTGTACTACCAGTTCGTGCTGTAAAATAAACTATCCCGGCGGAGGGGGCAGCGTGCCTTCTCCGCCTTTTGTGTGCATTGCACAGAAAGGAAATACCATGCCGGAACAAGCTTTACAAGTGGCTTTTGAGATCAAAACCGCCTGCGATGAGATCAGCCGCCGCCTGCTGCGCTGGCACTGGGAGCGCAAGCCCGGGGCACACAGTCTGGATGCACTGCTGGAGCATATTGCCGCCCGCAAGCAGGAAAGCCCGGATTACTACGACCGTATGCCGGACCTTACCGGCAAGACCAGCTGGCAGCAGCTGGACACCACCCTGTGTATGCGGGTGCTGCTGGACCCGGAGACCGATGCCGCCCGCCCGCTGGATCTGCTGGGCAACACGGCACACCCCTCTGCCGCACGCCATGCCTGCAACGCCATCCGCACCGCCCGCAACGAAGCTGCCCACGCGGCGGTTGCAGCGGACGGCGCACAGGCAGCCCTGCTGTTTAATGAAGCCATCGAGGCGCTGGAGGAGGGCTACGCCGGTACCGCCTTTAAAGAAAATGAGCTGGCGCAGTATTACCGCGAAGCCGAGGACTACCTGAGCCGATGCAGCGAGGGCAAACCCCTTAAAGCGCGCCAGAGCAGCCCGCAGAACGCACAGCAGGGGAAGGCTGCCGTACGCAGCAAGCCCCGCGATACCCAGCAAACCCGCAGCGCCAAAAGTACCGCCGGGCGGCAGAACACCTCTGCCCGCAGCCGCAGCACCGGTACAAAACAGAGCCGCAGCACGGCATCCCGCAGCAAAAAGCAGCAGACCGGCGGCGAGAGCAGGGTGGCGCTGGGCATTATTCTGGCGGCGCTGGTGCTGGGACTTATCGCACGCGCCATCAGCATGGGACTTGTGTAATTGCAGTGTTTTGCGATTCTGGCAGTAAATTGGAAAGCAAAAACGTTTGTGCTGTACAAAACAACCAAAAAAACAGCAGACTGTCCCGCAGAAAAACGGTCATTGCACCTCTTGCGGGAAATGTGAAACGGATTTATAATAAGCATGAAAACGTTTACACATTGCCACCGAAGAGGGAACGGAGAAAATACCCCATGACCATCAGTGATATTGCAAAGCTGGCAGGTGTTTCCAGCGCTGCGGTCAGCCGCTATCTGAACGGCGGCCCCCTCAGCGAACAGAAGCGCGCCGTGATACAAGCCGTAGTGGAAAAGACCGGTTACAGCCCGGACACTGCCGCCCAGACCCTGCGCACCGGCAAGGTGCGTCAGGTGGGGGTCATCGTGCCCAGCATCAGCTCCCAGTCGGTGGGGCAGATCACCAGCGGCATTGCAGCCGAACTGGGCGCAAGGCGCTACCTGATGCTGCTGGCAGACACCGAACTGGACGAGCAGATGGAGCTGGAATATCTTACAGCATTGCAGCGCAACCATGTAGCCGGTATCATTCTGCTGGGCTATGATTCCAGCCCGCAGCTGTGCAAGGCACTGAAGGACTGCCGTGTGCCCGTGGTGGTAACAGGACAGCGCTTTGCAGACCTGCCCTGCGTTTATAACGACGACCGCGCTGCCGCCCGCGACCTGACCCGGAAGATGCTGGAGCATGGCCGCAGAAATATCGTGTACATCGGCGGCAGCGAACAGGACGCCGCCACCGGAATTGCCCGCCGTCAGGGTGTGCAGGACGCTCTGCGGGAGGTGGGACTAAACGCGGATGGTCTGCCCCGCGCCTACTGCGCTGCCTTTTCCATGGAAGAGGGACACCGCTGCATGGAGGAGCTGCTGGCACGCTGCCCGCAGCTGGATGGTGTGGTCCTGTCTCTTATACACATCTCCGAGCCCACGAGACGGACTCCTATCTCGTATGCCGTCTTCTGCTTGAAAAAAAAAAGAAGCAGGCGTCTAGCACTTAGGCCGCCTTATGCTTGGCTATAAAAGCAAGAGATTTGCATGAGCGCGAAGATGAGGGGGTGGGG